>Ga0169931_10006247_pt1 | contig 18042 bp, 16 predicted proteins | sample Kivu_15m_20L_FD_129675 | JGI IMG/M metagenome (GOLD analysis project Ga0169931, IMG submission 129675) | Freshwater microbial communities from Lake Kivu, Western Province, Rwanda to study Microbial Dark Matter (Phase II) - Kivu_15m_20L... | ecosystem: Environmental > Aquatic > Freshwater > Lake... | reverse complement strand
GCGGTGTTGACGACTGTAGCGGTAGATTCAATTCTTGGCCAAACATTGCGGAGTCGAGTAAGAGATAAATTCCGTCCTATTGGGGCTCCTGTGGCCAACTTTTGAATTTACTTGTGTATAGCAGCGTCTTGAACCACCGGATGTCCTATCAACGCTTCAATTCGAAACCTAATAGCTCCGGCAAAAACTTTGCAGAGTCATTCATTGAAGATGAAATGATGAAGGAAATCGAGAAACCCTATACGGCCGAATCCGATCTTGTTGCCAGGACTTTCGACCCATCCGATCTCGCTTACGGCATTCCTAGGAAAAACCAGTCAAAGAGTCCGAATCCATACGGGTCTGCACAGCAGCTTGCGAGAAACAAATATGCGTCTGCTGTTTGGGCCGAGGGTGTGGGAGAACTCATTCATCAAAATAGAGCGGCCGACATCCCCTCCTATTCAGCAAAGAGCGCGGGCTGTCTATTTGGATACGATCGCTATTTCGAAGAAGCCGCTGCGAGCGCGGGGATTGGGTATGTCCGAACATGGCTAAACGAGGGCGGCAATGCCGGAAGAGCGGAGATCGACGCCTATGCGGCATTTCTGTATGGGACTTATTATCACGATAATTTCTATGTGGAATTGGGATTTATCGCCGCGGGCAACGACTTTCGGAACCGCCGCAACGTAACGTACCCGGGTTTTGCCGCTACGGCAAAAAGCTCTCATTGGTGCGCTCAAGCGGTGCCTCACGTGGGGCTCGGCTATGACATCAGCTGGAAATCGGCCACTCTTGAACCATTTGTCTCATTCGATGCCTCGATCCTTTATCAGAGCGCTTTTTCCGAACATGGAGCCGGGACGCTCAACATGACTCAAAAATCAACGCTATCCGAACTGCTTCAGACAGAGGCAGGATTCAACGCGTATGAAATCGTAACAAGAAAGGACTTCGAATTCATCTTCCGACAAAAACTGAGTTATATCAATAAACAGCCGATCAATATCGGACATATTGAAGCTGCGCTCGTCGGATTCCCATTTGGATTTACGGTAACCTCTTTTAATAAGAACCAAAATCTCCTCTCCCCTGCTCTCCAAATCTTTTTCAGGAAGAACAATGGCTTTTTCGCCTCGCTTATGTATAACGGGCAGTTCCAAATTGGGGATGAAGGCTATATTTCAAATGAGATCTTGTTAAAACTTGGACGGTATTTTTAAGAGGGTTCTTCCGATCCTATCTCACTATACCGCCCATGATTCAAAAATTCTTAGAGCGTAATTATCGCCAATCTTTGCAGTATTTTGTGATTTCCTGCATCTGATGGGGCGGGACTGAGCGAGCGTTCAGCTCGTCCTCAATCAATAATATCGTCGCAAGAACCCCGGTTGCATTTGGGTCTAGTCCGATATTTCGCCCTTCTAGAAACTCTTTTGCTCGTTGGAAAAATTCAAGCAATTTGTCTGAGGGAGTTCTCTGGATTTGTTGAACCGTCAGCCGTTTGCATGTGCCGCCGAGGTGTTCATCATCTTTTTGAAAATTCCGCTGCAGGTATGATTGCACCATTTTCTCTCTTATGCCGCCAGAAGCTGCAAGCTGCGAAGATAAAAGATCCGGCTCATGACATCGATAGGCATAAAACCCAGCGGCTGCAATTCCCGCCAAAGCCGAACCGATCGCTGCCACCGGCGGCATATACGCGCTAAGCCCGGCAACGGCATCTGGGTTCCCTAAAATAGTACCGACTAAACTGACCATAAAAGCCTCCTTAAAAAATTAATTATTTAATACGATTATACAGACAGAAATATTAATATAAAATATTTATTTAAATAATAAAATCCCATTATAATCTCATCCCGATATACACAACGTGGTTCAAAATTTGGGAATTTGGCAAAGCCGGCGCCCGGAATTTTCAGCAGGCCGTGAATCTATCCAAGTAAAAAGTTTCGGCCGATTTTCGACTTCAAAGTTTCGGGGGCAATATTCGAAAGTGATATGGCCCCAAAAATTTGAATCGAAAATCGGCCAAAAGAATCCAAAAACTCGGCGAAAAATTTTACTTGGATAGGTTCTTGTTAAGGAATGAAAGAGAGGCTCTTGGCTACTTGCGGAACGAGCGTCTGCGAATCGACGCTAAGAGCCTATCCGCAATGTGGAGGGAAAAATCTGGGGGATTTTTCGAGCGCTTTTTGCGCTTTTTTCCTCGGGAATATGGAAAAATATTCCCTCGTCAAAAAGCGCAAAAATCTTCTCGAAATCTCCTCCTCCCATCTTTTTCACTCGACATTGCGGATAGGCTCAAGGAGATCCCTCTGAACCGAAAAAAATATTTTCCGTATGATAATCTCCGTTTTTATGGCGGCCTTTGTGTTTTTTTTGGGGTGCTTGGCGTGTTGCGGAAGCATCGTCATCTATTCCCTTCTTTTAGGCATCTCCCCTATGCCGAGCAGCAAAAAGGCCAAAGAAGCCATCCTGAAACTGCTTCCGAAAAAAATGGCGGGAGAAACAATTTACGAACTCGGAAGCGGATGGGGAGGCTTGGCGCTCAAACTGGCGAAACTGCACCCGGATGCGCGCGTCGTCGCTTACGAACGGTCTCCTATTCCTTACTTTGTTTCGATTGCAAGGAAACATTTGCTGCGGCGAAACAACTTAACCATTCTGCGGAAAAACTTTTTCGGCCAAAACCTGACGGATGCCAAAGCGGTCGTCTGCTACCTCTTCCCGAAAGCCATGAGGCAGCTCTCCCGAAAGTTACAAAAAGAACTCCCGGAAAATTGCACGGTCATTAGCAACCTGTTTGCCCTCGAGGGCTGGGAAAGCGGAGAGAGCTTTTACTTGGACGACTGGGGGGCGACTCCGATCTATAGATACCGTCCTAAGTCATCTTGCAGCAAAGTCTCTCGGCCCTTACATTAGGCGTAGAGTACGATTTTTGGAGCGTTATGAAAGGGATGATTCGGCAGTATGGCGCCGTATGCGGGCTGCTTCTGGTAGGATTTAATGGCGAGGCAGCGACTACGACGGAAGCATATGGGATTGCGGGAGGCCAAGGCCCCCTCGCTCCAGGAACCCCTTATGCAGCTTTAATCTCCCCGTCCGGAGTGGCAACGGCTTTGTCCGGTCCCGCTCTTCCGGTAGGAAATGGGATCATTGTGACCGTGGCGATGAACGACACCCGCTACGGGATCATCGGAGGAAGGGATAACGGCGATGCGACCCCCTACGCCGCGCTCGTCTCGCCGACCGGCGTTACGACAGCCTTAACGGGGCCGGGCGCTCCTGTGGGCAACGGGATTATCAATTCCGTCGCGATCAATAGGCTCGGACAAGCGATCATCGGAGGCGTGGATAATGGCAGCACGACACTGTACGGAGTTCTCGTCTCTCCGGCTGGAGTACGTACGGCCTTTTCAGGTCCTGCCGCCCCGGTCGGGAACGGGTTTTTAAATTCCGTTGCGATCAACGACTCCGGAAATGCGATCGTCGGAGGAATCCAGAACGGCAACACGGCTCCTTACATCGTTCTCGTCTCCCCGACGGGCGTCCGAACCGCCCTTTCAGGGGGCGCTATACCGGTAGGGAACGGCGAAATCTTCGCCGTCGACATCAATAACTCCGGAAATGGGATCGCGGGGGGAACCGATAATGGAAGCACGACTTTATACGCAGCGCTGGTCTCCTCTTCCGGAGCTACGACCGCCCTATCGGGTCCGGCTGCTCCGGTAGGAAATGGGAGGATTGTCTCCGCTGCGATCAATGAATCCGGAAACGGAATTATCGGAGGCAGGGACAACGGAAACACGATTCCATACGCGGCCCTTTTCTCTTCATCCGGAGTCAGGACTGCGTTATCCGGACCGGCAGCTCCTACAGGAACGGGAGAAATTACCGATGTGGCAATTAATAGCTCCGGAAATGCCATCATTGGCGGAAGAGACAATGCCACAACCCTTGCCTATATGGCCTTAGTCTCCCCAACGGGAGTCAGATCGGCGATTACCGGCGATCTGCCTACAGGAACCGTATCGGAGATTAAAGCTGTCGCAATCGCCGATTCGGGCATCGCCCTTGTCGGCGGAGCCCACAACCAATTCATGATGGGCACGATCTTTCATTATCTGGCTCTCGTCTCTCCCTCCGGAGTCGCTACAAACATCACCGGGTTCCTTCCTTCCCCCGCTTCCCAAATCACCAGTGTGAGGATCGCAGATGTGACCAGCACAAGTCCGATCCTCGCCGCGGCCACACCGTCGCTCATCGGCCCGGGATACGGAAGCCCTGCAATCAACGCCATGCTATTCGCCTCCCAGGCGCTCTCCAATCACGCGGATGGATTCAATCATTGGCGAAGGGATCCGAATCCCCAGCCGGCCCAACCTGAAACGGAGCCGCAGGAAACGGCGCTTCTCGCCGAGTCGGATGATGTCGCCCTGAACAGACTGATGATGCTGAAAAAAACGGCAAAACCGGCGCCCAGCGCCGAAATCGCTTGCGTGCCGCCAAGGAAACGTTTTTCGATCTGGATCGCTCCCTTCTACGCGAACGCCTATCAAAAAGACTCCCATGGGATCCCCTCCTCCAGAAACCAGATCCCCGGAGCCGTCGCGGGGTTTGAGTACTGGACGAAAAACGAAAGAGCCGCCATCGGCGCAGGACTCGGCTACGCCTATGACGACATCGATATGCCTTCCCAAGGAACCGCGAAGGTCAACGAAGGGATGGCGACCCTATATGCTTCGTATGCCGGAGACTATATATTCGCAAACGCGGCCCTCTGGGGCGGGTACTATTGGCTCGATACCGACCGCCGCACGCTCGGAATCATCTCCTCGAAGGGCGATACGCACGGCTGGCTCGCCTCGCCGCATCTCGAACTCTGCTTTTCCGATTACCGGAGATCCAGCTGGGCCATCATAGAACCTTTCTTAATGGGCGACTGGGTCAACAATTGGCAAAAAGGATACACGGAAAAGGGCGCGTCGGGCCTAAACCTCGTTGTCCCCGACCTCTATAATTCCCTCCTGAGAGCCGAAGGGGGACTCGGCTTTTATCAGATCCTGCGCTTCCGCTGGGGCCGGTTTATAATGCGCGAGCGGGCAAGCTTCATCAATAAGACGCCTTTCCATTTCAATCCTGCAAGCGTCGCCTTCGTCGGTTCCGCATCCTCTTTCTCCGTGACTACGGGGACAAACCGCATGCAAAATCTAGCCGGCGCAAGGGTGAATCTCTCCTTCCTGCCTTGGAATGAAAAATACCCTTACGGACAACTTTCCTTCCTGGGAGAGTTCAACCGCTCCTACCAGTCGTATTTCGGCAGTTTTGAAATCGGGAAATATTTTTGAAAAAGGCAGCCGGGAACCCGGCTGCCTAAAGAGAATCAATTCATCTTCGTTGCAAAGACTTGGATCGCTTCCGAAATGAATTCCGGAAGGCGCGCATGGAAAACCTCGTAGCCTTTGCGAAGTTCGCTTTCGGCAATGAATTTCCCATGCCCCGCGTAGGATTCCTTGTCAGGGGTCCAAAACTTAGAGAGCCACGCGAAATGCTTCGCGACCTCCGCTTGAACCTCTTTCGCGGAAGGAACGGCGCCTTTCTCCATCAAGCGGACCAGCTCATGGCAGATCGCCGAAAATTCCCGCTTGACCGCTTCCATATCGCCTTCTGTCCATTTCGCGGCTCTCCGTTTGCTCTCCTCGATATGCGCTTTTCCTTGGGCGCCAAACCGCTCGATGATCTGTTTTTCGTATTCGGCTTGCTGTTTTTTGCTAAAGCCTGAAAACAGGTCTTTTTCTTTCATTTTCTTCGTTCCTTTTAAATGTTCGATTGTGTTGTCGATGGTTTTGATCAGCTTGCGGGCATTTTCCAAGTTCTTCACAAGGATTTTCCTGTGGGAACTGAGGGCCGCCATTTTATCAAAATCGCTTCTCCCTAGGACTTTTCGGATTTGCTTCAGCTCGAACCCCAGCTCCCTGAAAAACAGGATCTGCTGGAGCAGAAGCAGCTGCTCTTCCTCATAGTAGCGGTACCCGTTCGGCCCATGATAGGCGGGCCGGAGCAGCCCGACCTCGTCGTACCAATGGAGCGTCCGGACGCTCACCCCTGAGATTTCTGCCATTTTCGCAACTGTGTAAGCCATCGGCTTGTCTCCCTTAATATCCCTTTGATTTTAAAGGATGCCCCAATACTAGGGAATCACGCTACGTGAGGGTCAAGCCAGAAAGTTCTGGACGTTAATTAGTACGTATACGTATAATCTAACCGTCCTTAAACACAGGAGAAATTTTATGTTTACACCGTCGCTAGGATTTGCCCTGCTCTTCGTAGAAAACCCCGTAAAGAGCAGCGTCTTTTATCAAAATCTCTTGGGGATCAAACCGGTCGAAGAATCGCCTACCTTCGTGATGTTCGCCCTAAAAAACGGCGTCATGTTAGGGTTATGGTCCAAATACACGGCGGAGCCTAGAGTCAATGCCTCTCCGGGAGCCCAAGAGATCTGTTTTCCCGCTGAAGACGTTGACGCCGTATATGAGGCATGGGGCAAAAAACAAGCGGCGATCGCGCAAAAGCCGACGGAAATGGACTTTGGGCGAACGTTCGTCGCCCTCGACCCCGACGGGCACAGGATCCGAGTCTACAAACTCAATGAGAGAGCGTGAAACGAGTCGATTTTAAAAAAATCAGCGTATTTGAGGGCCCGGAAAAAAGTCCGGGCTTTCTTCTTTGGCACGTCAGCACATCTTGGAGAGGCGAGATTGAAAACAGCCTGAAGCCCTTCGGCCTGACGCATCCGCAGTTCGTCGTCATCGCCTGTCTAGGCTGGCTCACGAAAAATGGAGATCGCGTATCGCAAGCGATTCTTGGAAAATGGGCGGGGCTTGATCCAAACACCCTCTCTCAAATCCTGACCGGCCTTGAAAAAAAAGGGTTTGTGAAAAGAGAACCGTCCTCGGACGCCCGGGCAAAAAACCCGGTCTTGACTTTGGAAGGCAAGGCGGCATTAGAAAAGGCGCTGCCGGCTGTTGAGTCGGCAGACGCCCAATTTTTCAATGCTTTGTCAAACTCCGATCTTGGAAAGCTGATCGAGGTTTTTATAACACTCAGAAACTGTTGAGGGGGCAGGGCTCTGCCCTGCAACCCGGCAAAGGGCTCGCCCTTTGCAAACCCACATAAAAGGTTTCCAAAGGATGGAATCCTTTGGTTGGGGTATGGGGACAACGTCCCCATGCCGATAGTGGTCCTTAACAAAAATTCTTGGAGTAATTTCGGCGTCAAAGCAGCTATAATCGATGAACGCAAATTGCCGCGTATTGAATTAATACGCAACATTTTGCGTAGCCTGCGGTCGATCGATTCTAGCTAGCTTTCACGCTAGAAATTCTCTCAAGAATTTTCGTTAAGGACCACTGGGACGTAAAAGAAAAAGCCTCCGCGGGGAAACCGGGAGGCTTTGAAGAGAACAATTGGTTAGAAATCGAAACGGGCTGTCGCCGTTACGCCTTGCAGGTAAAGGTTGCTTGGCGAAGCGCCAGTTACGCTGGCATTGAGATCTGCCAAATAGCGCATCATGTTTTGGCTGAAGAACACGTAGTAATCATAAGTCGCCGAAAGATCGAAATGCCAGCGATTCTGGTCGGCATACATGCCCCATCCAAGACCCAAGTTCAACCCGGCGTTCGGGCGGAGTACATTCAGCTTGCTGATCTTGACGGACAGCGCATTCGAGTCTGCGCTATCGGCTGCATCGACTCTCTGGGCAACCGTCCTATAGCTCGTATAGAGAAGATTTGCTTCTCCCGAACCGATGAACCTGAATCCGGCTCCCATGAGCCAGTTTGTATTCAAACCGATCCGAGGTCCGATTCCCCAGCAGTGGGAGTTATTGTGGGAAACAACCGGATTGCGCGGGACGGGATTGCTCACCGTGTCTGCAGGAATCGCTACGTAGGAAAGGCGCAGCGACTGGCGGATCCAGCCGGCCTGGCCTCCGAAAAACGGCTCCAAGATTAGGTTTGTTCCAAGATAGTATGGGCGCGAGAGCTGTGCATCGACTAAATCGATGCTGGCCTTCCATGACGAGTTTAGCGATAAAGCATTTGTGTTTGCCGCCTGGGGATTCCAACTCTGGATTGCCCAATCGCCGGTCTGACCGAGACCGACCGGAGGCGTTGGAGGGCGGTCGGTGGACACCGTGGTCCGCGAACGGTACCAAGTATAGTGCGCCGCATAAGCCCACTGGTCAAAATCGGTTCCGCCGCCAAGGGCCAGCTTAAATCCAGGCTTGTAGGAGAATTTTTGGAACAAAACGACCGCGTCCGCCGGATTGAAAAAAGTAGGGGTAGCGCCGGGAGTGAACGAAGAGGAGACCGCGAGATCCATCCCGTCTTGCGATGCGCTCCAGTATGTGAAGGCGCCGCTCATGAAAAAATCCCAATCTTTCGTATCGATCCGAGCCCCCAAGCTGTATCCGGCCGGATAGGCGGAAGAAGAGATCGGTTCTCCCCGATCAAAGAGTACAGGGCAAGCTGAGGAGGCGTCGCTGTTTCCTGAGGCTCCGCTCCGATCGGATGCAGGATTCGCAGGCATGTCGCACCCTTTCACCGGCGGCTTGCAGGGCTTCATCGCAGGTTTGCAGTTGTTTTTGGCCAGTTCTTCTTGACCATGCGCTTGGCACACCGAAAGCAAAACCGCCGCGCAAGTGAGAGCAAAGCACTTCATTGTCATGTCCCGTGGGTAAAAGGTTACTTTTGAAAACAGAGTCTATCAGATTAAAATTTTAGAGCAAGGGAATTGATAAACTCAAGAGCCAGTTGCAAAACTCCCTGCGCCAGAAAAATTGATGATTTTGCGGTCATTTGCGAGTGGCAGCCTTGAGGCTGTGAAAAAATCAGAACCGCAATCGATTTTGATGAAATTCTTCTGCAATTTTTTCGGATTGATCCGAGGGCAACTCGAGTAGAGTTGTTCGAAGGACCGAGACAAAAAAAGGGCCAAGAATTTCGCAAAAGCGATCCGGTAATGATTTTTTCATAGCCTCCTTGCTGCCACGGTCCTCGCGACGAGACCAACCCCCAGTGGGTTGGTTGAGGAGCGAGGACGCAAATGGCCAGAAAAGGGCGATTTTGCTGGGTCGGGGAGTTTTGCAATTGGCTCTCAATACACCTTGCCCAGCTTTTCCTGTTCGATCAGAGCCAGTTCCGCATCCGTCCACTTCGTTTCGACAAGCTCGATCGGAACGCCCTGCTCTTCGATCATAGCGACCCTGTAGCCTTCGAGAGGGCTGTAGGGGCCGAATAAAATCTTGCATCCTTGGATTTCGGCATCGAGATCATCGACTTGAAATGCGATATGGGGCACTTGGGTTACAAGATCCGGAAGCCCGTGCCCTTCCGGAAAGCGATGCCATTGGATATGCCATTTGTTCGCCTCGAACGGAGTCGAATAGAACTTGAACTCCCCGGCCTCGACATAGGATTCGTCTTTCCGTTTTTCAGTCGTCGGGATGCCATAGTGATGATATTTTCTCATAGGAGGAAAATCGTAGCAGTCTATTCACTTCTTGAAAATTTAATTTTCCTGTTCTAAGATGCCGCGCCGATTTTGGAGAAAGTTTGAAATGCTCGACACCGACCTAGCATTGGAAAACATCGATGCGCTATCCCAATCGCACGAGCGCCTTTGGGCCGATTCGGCCGGGCGGATCAGTTATCTTTCCTGGTACAATTTCCCGGCCCGCTTCTATTCATGGATCCAAAGAGATGCAGGAAACGGGGCGCGTAAAGTCGAAGAGGCGCTCCTCCATACTTTCGATGCGCTGGCCAAAACAAAAAGCCCGAATCCCCTTGCCCGCCGGATTTGCGTAGAGGCCATTGCCGACACGGCCCATTTTTCAGAAAAAGTGAGAAAAGCCGCCTTCATAGCGCTCGCTGCGTTGTCTATGGCGCGCGAGCCCGGATATTCCGCATATTCCGATCCGGTTCGGATCGAGAGGGAAATTTCCGCCGAAATTTATAGCGGCATCGTACAATCCCTCCCGATCCCCTGCGTCGACGTCTTTCTCTACAATGCCGAAATCGACGCTTATCTCATGCTTCTACGCTCCAACGCTCCGGCTCAAGGGGTCTGGTGGATGCCCGGAGGCAGAATCTACAAGGGGGAATCATTTTTCGAAGCCGCCCAAAGAAAAACACAAATCGAAAGCGGGATCGCGGGCGTTCCCATAGCTCAGCTTGGAACCTATACGACCTACTTCCCCGATTCGGCTTGGGGAAAAACCGTGACGACCGACACGAGAAACACCGTGATCCTCTCCCTCTGCGGATGGAATGCCCCATCGCTAGACAAAGATCATGGAGGCTGGAAATGGGTGCCGATGCGGGAGGCTCCGACAGATCCCTACCTGCACGCCGCCTACAAAGAAGCTTCAGAAAAACTAACACAATTTGGCTTCAATACACCAAAATCACAATAACAATTTCATTTTATTCAATTTTGTTATGAATTTAAAAATCTTTATTCTTGTTGTTTAACGCATGATTTTGCTAGAATACAGGGATAGTGATTTTGGGATATCAAAAAAATGGTTGCTTTGGGTAGTCCGGGAGGCATTCGCCGTGCCATGCCCGGCGGAAATTCGCCACATCTTTTGGGGGGCGCCGGATCGCGTCCGCCGCGAATCGGGCGCCTTTATGAAAAGTGCCACTCGCAGAGAGTTTCTTCGGAAACAGCCCCGAAATCGACGCTGAAAAAAGCCTTCCGTTCGAATGAACTCGTCCTCAGCAACCTGTCCATTTTGAATAAAGTCGCGGCTGCGGTTGAGATCCTTCCTCCTGCGCTTGCCGCAGCGAGCGGGGCAATCGAAAGCGCTACGCTATCCGGGGCGCTTGCATTGACCAAAGGAACGTATATTCTCGCCCATGCGCCCGCAAAACTATATAAGGATTATCGGCAAGGCAATCCGGAGAGCGGGTTCAAACACGCAATGAAAGGGATTGTCGGCGCCGGATATGGCGCATTCGGCGCGGCGACGGCGGTCGCCGCCATCGCCCAATATTCCGGCGCTGCGGCTGTGGCTGCAGGCGCTTCGGCGGCGGCAGGAGGCTTCGCGCTTTATGGAGCTTCGGGAGCTTTTTCCGGGTATGGACTCTGGACCGCTTGTTTATTCCGGTCCATTCTCAATCAAAAACTTCAAGAGGGAGATGCCAAAGGGCTTGCAAATGCCCTATCCTGGCTCCGGGATCAAACATTAGGACTGACCGAAGCGGAGCTGAACAAAAAATGGGACTGGTTTGCCTTTCGAACTAGTGAAGCCGCCTGCCGTCTGGTGCGGCAAAAACTCGTTCCGGAATTCTTACAGCTCGTATCCCAGGGGGATCCCGCAGCGACTGCCGAAGCGAAATGGATCATAGAGGAAGTGAAGCGGGAGAATTCAAAGAGAATGGCAAGGCATGCCCTTTATGCCATTACCGCAATGATCGGGATTGCCGCAGGAGTCGCGGGGCTTGTATTCGGAGGGCCGCTCATGCCGTTCCTTTTAGCTCTTGGCGTTCTCCTCTGGATCGCATTGAAAGCGGGAGACGCGGATAAAATGCTGGCCAATCTCCTATTCGGAGAATCAAAAATCCCCCCTCCACCGCCGATCGAATTGCAAACAGGCGGCGCCCCCCCTTACAAATCGGGGAGCGCAAGCAAGAATTAGTTGTTGTCGATCATGTCTTCAGGAGAAGGGATAAATTCGACTTCTACGGAGATGTGAGTTTTGTCGGGACTTACTCCCACATTGAAGTTCGGAGCGCCATCGAGAAGATCGCTCAGTTTTTCCCAATAAATCATGTCTTCGCTAACGAACACTTTGCCTTTTGTAAACCGGAGATAGACCGTTTTTTCAACCCGGAGCGTGAAATGGGGGTTGAACTGGGCAGAGAAAAACCCTGCGCGGTATAAGAATTGGATGGGAAGCGAAGTCCCTTCGTCGCAACGGACCGCGAGATCGGGATGGAGTCCCACGGCAAGCTCCTTTGTCAAATCAGGGGTTACGTCTTGAGCCGTGATCACATTCCGGATGTCTGGAAACTCCCTCTCTTTGCAGTTCAGCCCGCCGGCAAGAAGGACTGCTGAAAGGGTCAACCCGATAAGTTGCTTCATATTTTTCTCCTTTTTAGAGGTTTTATTTACAAAGGAGAATGAGCTTAGCGCAAGGGGCTGTTTGAATCAATCATCTTCGGAGATGACTTTCTTGACTTTCTGCGGGCTTACGCGGACGCCGCGCGTTTGGGCGCCTTTGACGGGAATTTCGGTCAAAGAGAATGGGACTAATTTCCCTTTTTCTTTACCTTTTGGAGCGAATTGGATCTCGATAGAGGGATCCGGCTTGGCCGTAATGAGCTGCAGCTCGCCTTCTTCATCGACATACCGGTAGATTTTTTCCAAAATGAATTTCTCGACGACGAACCGTTTGGCCCAAAGCTGGCTCGTCTCTTTATTTTTGTAGAGCACGCTGAGGATTGTCTTCTTGTCGGCAACGCCGGCCCAAATAGCATTTTCGAAATACTGTTTTTCCGGGATATTGACCGCTTTGTAGGTTCCGTCCTTATGAAAGATGAGGAGCTTGTCGAAATTCGTGCAGCTGAATTGAACGGGGCCTGAAATCTTCGTGCCGGCAAATCCCGTAGCCGGATCGAAGCCGACTTTGATCTCTTTTGTCTCGATCGCCCTCCGGTCGATCTCTTCGATCGCCTTGATCCGCGTTTTCCTGGGAAATAGTTCTCCGAACTTCCCAATCAGCGACTGGAGGTAGCGGATGGTGTATTTTTTGACGTTTTTTAGGTTTTTCTCAACGTCTGCCATTGTTTCTTCGAGGAGAACGATCTCCTCGCGGTTCTTTTCGATATCGAAGCGGGAGATGCGGCGGATCGGGATCTGGAGGAGCTTTTCGCGGTCGTCCTGCGTCGGGTCGCGGAGAAGCTTTTTCCGAAACGGCTTGAAGGCGGCGTCCAGCGTCTCATGGATGCCTTCGAGCGTTTTGACGGTTTCGATTTTTTTATAGATCTTGTTTTCGATGAAGATCCGCTCGAGGGTTTTATAAAAGATCTTCTCCAACAGCCTAGCCTTTTCGATCTCGAGTTCTTTTTTCAGGAACTCGACAACCTTTTGAGTGTTGTAAGAGAGGATCTCGTGGACGTCCGTTTCCCAAGGAAGCCCGTCTTTGATCACGATCACTTGGGAATTCAGCGACACTTCGCATTCTGTAAACCCATAGAGGGCATCGAGGATTTCCTCGGCGTACTGACCCCGGGGGAGCTTGATTTCAATTTCGATATCTTGGGCGGTGTAGTCGTTGATCGCATCGATCTTGATCTTCCCCTTCTTGGCCGCCTCGTCGATCGAACGGATCAGGCTTTCGGTCGTCGTCCCATAGCAAATCTCGCGGATCACAAGCGTTTTAGGGTCTTTGATCTCGATCTTCGTCCGGAGTTTGACCTTCCCCCGCCCCTTGTCGTACTCGCTCTTGTCCATGATCCCGCCTGTAGGAAAGTCGGGATAGAAGCGGAAATTCTTCCCCTCTAGGCACGCGATCTGGGCTTCGAGCAGCTCCACGAAGTTGTGGGGCAGGATGCGGGTCGACATTCCGACCGCAATCCCGTCGGCCCCTTGCATGAGAAGGAGCGGGATTTTGGCGGGCAAAACGACCGGCTCGACGTTCCTTCCGTCATAGGAAGGGACTTTTTCAGTGATATCCGGGTTGAACATCGTCTCGCGGGCTAAGGTTGAAAGGCGCGTCTCGATGTAGCGTGCGGCGGCCGACGGATCCCCGGTGAGGATATTGCCGAAGTTTCCCTGCCGGTCGAGGAGGAACCCCTTGTTCGCCAAGGTGACGAGCGATTCGTAGATCGGCGCGTCGCCGTGCGGGTGGAGCTGCATGGCTTGCCCGACGATATTTGCGACCTTATGGAGTTTCTCGTCTCCCTGCCTCCAAAGGATCTCCAAAATCCTCCTTTGGACAGGTTTGAGCCCGTCGATGACATGGGGGATCGCGCGGTCGAGGATCACATAGGATGCGTACTTGATGAAGTGGTCCTTCATCTGCTCTTTCAAATCATCCATCGACGTTCTCTAGGTTTTGCATAATGAAAGATTTCCGCTGCGGGGTGTTTTTCCCCATGTAGAATTCGAGGGTCGGCTTGATATCGGAGAGGTTTTGGACCATGACGGGGACAAGTCGCATTTCTTTCGAGATGAACTGCTTGAACTCTCCCGGGGAAATCTCTCCGAGCCCTTTGAACCGGGTGATTTCGACCCCTTTTTTCAGCTCTTCGGCCGCTTTCAATTTCTCCTCCTCGGTGTAGCAATAGAAGGTCTTTTCCTTATTGCGCACCTTAAACAGGGGCGTTTCGAGGATATGGAGGTGGCCGTTCATCACAAGCCCTTCGAAATAGGTCAAAAAGAAGGTAATGAGGAGATTTCTGATGTGCATCCCGTCGACGTCGGCATCGGTCGCTAGGATCACTTTGTTGTAGCGGAGGTTCGCGACGTCGTCTTCGATGTTGAGCGCCGACATCAAGTTGTACATCTCTTCGTTTTTATAGAGGTGATCGAGCTTCATCCCATGGACGTTCAAGGGCTTGCCGCGCAGCGTAAAGACCGCCTGGGTCAACGGATCCCTCGTCATGACGATCGAGCCGGAGGCCGACTCCCCCTCTGTAAGGAAGATCACCGATTCCTCCCCTTCTTTCGAGCCGTCGCCGAAATGGTATTTCGAATCGCGCAGCTTCGGGATCTTGAAGGAAATCTTCTTTTGCTTTTCCTTCGCTTCCTTTTTGACTGCGGCAAGCTCTTTCCTGAGCTTTTCGTTGAACAGGATCCGCTCGATGATCTTCTTGCCGGTGTCTTCGTGTTTATAGAGGAGGTTTTGAACCGCGTCTTTCACCTCCTGCATGACCGGGGTGCGGATTTCGCTATTCGAGAGCTTGTTCTTGGTTTGCGATTCGAAGACCGGATCTTTTACTTTGATCAGGATCGTCCCGACGATCCCCTCGCGGACATCGACCCCCTGGAAATTGTTCTTGGCGTATTCGTTGACCCCTTTCAAGATCCCTTCGCGGAACGCCGATAAGTGGGTTCCCCCGTCCTGGGTATACTGCCCGTTGACGAACGAAAAATAGGTCTCTCCGTAGCTCGAGGAATGGAGAAAGGCGAATTCGAGATGCTTGCCCCTGTAATGGAGCGGCTCGTAGAGGCGGTCTTCCTTCACCTCGGCGTTGAGAAGATCCAACAGTCCGTTTTCGGACCGGATTTCTTCGCCGTTAAAGACGAGCGTAAGGCCTGTGTTGAGATAGGCGTAATGCCAGAGCCGCTTGACCACAAGCTCTTTGCGAAAGGCGAATTTTTTAAAGACTTCCGGGTCTGGAACAAATTCGACAAACGTCCCGTTCGGTTCGCCGGTTTTCCCCTTTTTCTTTTCTTTGAGGACTCCCTGGACGAAGTGGGCCTCGACGAATTCCCCGTCGCGGCAGCTTTTGACCGTGAACCGCGAAGATAAGGCATTGACGGCCTTCGTCCCCACCCCGTTCAGACCGACGGAGAACTGAAATACGTCGTCGTTATACTTGGCGCCCGTATTGATCTGGCTGACGCATTCGATCACCTTGCCGAGAGGGATTCCCCTCCCGAAGTCGCGCACCGATACGGCCGAGGTCTTTTCGTTCAGGGCGATCTCGATCCGCTTGCCATGCCCCATGATGAATTCGTCGACGGAATTATCGATGACCTCTTTGATCATCACATAAATCCCATCGTCCGGATGCGACCCGTCCCCCAGGCGGCCAATATACATGCCGGGCCTTAAGCGGATATGGGCCAGGGCGTCTAGGGACAAAACGGTGCTTTCGTCGTATTTCTTCGCCATGTTTCAGCTCATACCACGGATGCAAAGAAATAAACAAGAACCTAACTGAAGAGATCCAGATAGGTTCTTGAATAAGAGATATGCTGAAGCCGCCTGAAAGAATCGGAAACGGGGCAATATAGCTCCCCAAAACCCGCACGCACAACCAGAAACCCTCCCCCGAAGGAAGAGTCCGGCGCGGCATAAATCAGGCAGGCTGTTTAATCAGACCATTCGGACGTCGGTCGCCTCAGGCCCTTTTCGGCCAGGCCCCTCGACATACTCGACTTTCATCCCTTCGCGAAGCGACTTTGGGTCTCCATGGACATTGTTCGCGTGGACAAAAATATCTTTGCCCCCGTTGTCCGGAGTGATGAATCCGAAGCCCTTTTGGGCATTGAAAAATTTGATGGTTCCTTTAGATTTGCTCAAAACGTCCCCCTTTTGGTGCGTATATGTATGAACACTCTACATTAATGTAAGTAAAAAAGTCACAATATTTCCTGCAAGCAGCGCAATTTTCCCATCCAACGCCAGAAAACAAAAAATTTAAATTAAATTGAATATATAAGAACGGATATGGTATAATACCGCAAATTAATTAATCGTTTTTTAATGAAAATAGAATCAACTAAACAGATTTTTTTATCCGAGAAGCCTCTAAAAGGGGAAAAAAAAATGCGGCTGCCCGGTCCTAGCTAAAATCGCCCGCTGGCTTGGCCGCGAACAAGGCCCGGCCCGCCTCCAAAAACCGGGCCGCGCCACGCTGGGAACCCGGGCTGTTTCTCCGAAAAAACCGAATCCGGGCAGCGATGAAAAAAAAATAGGCAAAGCAGCCGGTCGCCGCGTCAAGGCAGGGGTTGCCGCGATCACCGGGATGGCTCTATTCGGGGCGGCAAAAGGGGGGATCCGCTCTCCTCACCCAATTCCCAAACCAAACCCGGCTCAAACGAACCCGCCGGCGGGCACGGCGAAAAAATCAACGAATAAGGATTTCGAAGCGCCTCCGGAAGTTTGCGAAAGATTCCCCTTCCTCTTGAGCAAGCCGCTTGTTCGATCGAGATCCTTCTCCGATATCCGCCAACCGTTTACACAGAAGGGAGCAAAAAAAGAGATTCGCGCCGAACCGCCCGCTCAAAGCCCTGCGATTGAAAAATGGGCATTCGGCAAAATAGACCGCGCGCCGTCCGGTTTTATGAATTCGTCCCTCTCGATCCCCTTCCAAAGCGAAGTATCGCATTCAGAAGGACAAGATCATTTCCGAATTGGGCAGGGCGCGGAGAAAGAGCTATTTGGCCGGGTCGCAGTCACTCCAAAATCACAAAACTCAACAGCGCGAGGTGTAATCCTCGAAGCGGCTGAAAATTCGGATTTAGGGACGAGCAAACGCTCTCAACCAAATGATAACTCTTTCGCTTTGCCCCAAAACCTAATTTTCATTTCATCAGGGCACAAAGATGTGTACTCATCCGGCACAAGAGGCATCTTCACCGACCCTCCCTCGTCCGGCAAAATCGGAGAAACAGATGAAACCCTGTCCTTTTTATGGGAATTGGCGCGCCAGGCAATCCAGCCGAAGGTCTCCATCCATCTCTTGCTGGGCATAATCAATCTCGGAACCTTTTTTCTCAGGACAAAAGCGCACCTCCGAAATGCGATCCAAGGAAATCACCCACGAGACCCTGCAAACGTCTTGCAGATTGCGGTCTCTCAAGTGCCTAGCGCAGTCATCCAAAGCATTGCCAACGAGGCTGCAAGAGGAGCCGTAAACGCGCTCTCACATCGCATCTCCCCCCCTCCACCGCTGGCTGGGCCGCCCCCTCCTCCTGCTCCGCCCCCACCTGCCAGGCCTTTGTCGGTCCGCAGGATGACGCCTGAAGAAATACTCGAGATCGAGAATCAAATCCAGGCTTGCCGAGAGCAAATCCCAACGCTCCGAGATCTTATGAATGCGCTGATGCAAGCGAACAAAACGGGATACGCGCGGCTATACACAACGTGGTTCAAAATTTGGGAATTGGGCAAAGCCGGCGCCCGGAATTTTCATCAGGCTGTAGGTCGGCGCGCGAGGGGTTCCCTATTGACTAATAGGGGGCCCCTGAGCACGGATGAAAAGGCCGGGATGCCGGCGAAGTCAAAAACCAAATTTTGAACCACGTTGTGTATAT
>Ga0169931_10006246_pt1 | contig 18042 bp, 15 predicted proteins | sample Kivu_15m_20L_FD_129675 | JGI IMG/M metagenome (GOLD analysis project Ga0169931, IMG submission 129675) | Freshwater microbial communities from Lake Kivu, Western Province, Rwanda to study Microbial Dark Matter (Phase II) - Kivu_15m_20L... | ecosystem: Environmental > Aquatic > Freshwater > Lake... | reverse complement strand
TTTTTGATTAATTTTTTTTTTAATTTTACCTAAAGTTATAGTGTTATTATTTTTTAATAATTCTTTTATAAAAATTAAAATTTCATTTGTAATTATACTTTTTCTTTTTTTATAAGTTTTTTCAATCTTACCTGTTTCAAAATATTCGTCTAACCATCTTTGAATTGACGTTTTGCTACAATCTAATAATAATGACACTTTTCTAATACTTTCAATTTTTAAATATAATTTAACCGCTATAATTTTAAAATCAATTGAATAATGACTTGTCATATATAAATAAAAACATAAAAAATATATATAATAAATATAAATAAAAACATAAAAAATATATATAATAAATATAAATAATGCTAGATTATAGACATAAATATATGAAATATAAAACGAAATATTTAAAACTAAAAAATATGAATAATCAAATTGGTTCAGGTAAAAATATTTTTGATAAAATAAAAATAATAAATAAAATTGGTAGTGGTTTTCAAGGTGAAACATATTTGGTGAAAATTGACAATAGAGAATTAATACTTAAAAGACAAAAAATAACTTATGATGAATATATAAATGATACATTTAATAATCAAATTTATAGAGAAATTGAATTTTATAAATGGATAAATAAACTCAAAAAAAATAAAATATTTTTTATGAAAATGATTAGTTATAGAAAAAATTATTGTGATGAGGATATAATATTAAAAAATAATTTTGTATCTGAAAAACTTAAAAATTCAAAATATTGTTTAGAATTAATTTTAGAAAAAAAAGATTATACAATTAATAATAATTATGATTTATTAAGCAAGACTGATTTATTGAATGGATTTATTCAATGTTTAAATATTTTAAGGTTAATGCATAAATCAGGTTGGATACATACTGACACAAAATGTGATAATATTGCTTTTAGTTTAATACATAATAGAAGCGAAATAACTATTAAAAATTATGGTAAAATTACAACATCTTATATTTTTAGTTTAATTGATTATGGTTCAATATTAAATAAAAATGTTGTTTATGATGATTTAAATTTAAATAAATTTATAAAAGTAAATATTGATTATGACTTATATTTTTTAATTGAATATTTTTTATTGAATAATTATGAATTATATTATAAAATAGATAATTGGCAACATAAAACAAATAATATTTACAATATAATTAAATTAGTTGATAAAAAAATATTTTATAATGTAATATCTTTATTAAAGGATTTTTCTTATAATATTGATTTAGACACATTGGAAGATAAAAATAATATGTTTTTTAGAATATTCGGATGGGAATTTTTACAAATTCTACAAATAAAACATAATAGTTATTTTTACGAAATAATAAATGAATATTATAAAATTAGTATTAAACCGAAGAATATAATTAATTTAGAAATAATTTTTAGTATTAAACAAAATTATCAAAAATATAAAAATATATTTGAAATTTTAAAAAATATTAATTATTTAGATAATGATAAATAGTGTTTATGTTTTTCAGTGTTATTATGTATTTCAAATGAATCTTTTGAAAATGATCCATAATCACAATATTTACAATAATGGGTAAATTCTTTTTCTCTATCTTCTTTTGTTAAATGTTTATTTAATTTATGTATTTTCATTGTTGTTATATTTTTTGTTTCATAATCACATTTATCACATTTTAATGGTTCTTTATAATCACTTCTTTTTTTTTTTATTCCTGTTTGATGTAATGTTGTATTTATATGTGCTTCCCATCTGGCTTTTGTATTACATTTAAAATTACATTTTTCACATATATACTTATTTTCTTTATTATTTGTTTCCATAATATTTTATATATAAATATATTTTAAAATTTTTTATATTTTTAAACAAATATATAGAATTAATTTATTTTTTATTTTTTAACAACCTAATTTATTTAATTTAATATAAATGATTTAAAAATATTTTATTATCTAATATTATAATATATATAAATATGAGTGTTCTTAAAAAACCTCCTGATAAATTTATTACTGTTAAATGTATTTTAGACAAAATAATTATTGATGATAAACCTAATTGTCAATTGAAAAAAGAAGATATTAAAAACATATTAAATGATACTTGCTTTAGAACTAATCAAATTGTTATACATACATACCAATTTTTAAGATTATGGATTTTAAATAAATATCACGCTAAATTAGACATACCTATTATCACAGAGGAACTCATTAAAATGGTTATGAATATATTAACAACTAAAGATAATAGAGGAAATAAACCTACTGATGAAAATTTAAAATTATTAAATTCTTTTAATAAATTTTATGAAGAATATTATAAAAATCTTAATTATGAAAATAAAATCAATGCTTCTTATTTATCTCAAATTATTAATTCTATGGCTACAGATATATTAACAAATATTGAAAATAATATTAAAATGCATTTTTTCAAATATATAAATAGATTTGTTAATTCTTCATTTAAAAAGATTAATAATGATTTATTAGAAAAAGCAAAAGAAGGGACTAAAACAGAATTAAGAAAACAATTAAATAAAGATATATATGAAATCAAGCAAGATTTAATAAATAACACATTAAAATCTAATGAAAAATATCATAAATGGATTAACTCTCACAGAGACAATATATTTTATAAAGATTTTATTAATTCCTATGAGTTTGATATTCAAAATAGTCCTCAAAGATATTTAAAATCAATGATTTATATGTGTTTAGAAATAGAAAAATTAGAAACAAAATCATTTCAATTTTTTCCTTTAAGAACTGATATAATACAAAAATTCACACCGATAGACACAAAAACTCTTATAGAATTATTTATTAAGAAAGACAAAAAAAAATATTTGGATGATGTTGAAGCATATAAAGAACCTATATGGTCTATGTTATTTAATATTGAAGATTCTATATTTAAACAATCTAATTATATATTTGATTATAAAATATATACTGATGGTTATTCAGTATCAATTCAAATGTTGTTAAATGACAAAGTAGATATTGAAAAACAACGAAAACAAAATATGAAAAATAAGAGAAAAGATAATAAAGAAAAAACTAAGGATATGACAGAAGAACAAAAAACAGAATTTAAAAAGAAATCTGATGAAGAAAAGAAAAAGCAAGAACAGGCTTATAAATTAAAATTAAAAGAACAAAAAGACAAAGAAAAAGAAGCATTTAAAAAATTATCAAAAAAAGAACAAAAAAAAATATTAGATAAAAGAAAAGAAGAAATTAGAGAAGCAAAAATATTAAATGGGACAGACTTTTTATATTTAGAAGATTTAAATGATAAACAATTGGAAGAACTAAAAAATAGTGATTGGGAAGTAGTCGATCCAGGGGTTAATACATTACTTCAAATAAAAGGTAAAAATGGTAAAAAATACAGATATACTAATAGAAAACATGCAAAATTAACTAAAAGATTAAAATATCAAAGACTTATTCAAAATTATAAAAATAAAAATGATATATCCAAAGTTGAAAATGAATTAACTAAATATAATTCAAAAACCTGTAATTTTGATAAATTTAAAGAATTTATTAAAAATAAAAACAAAATTAATGGTATGTTGTTTGAGAAATATAACAAAGAAATTTTTAGAAAGTATAAATGGTATGGATATTTAAATAGAAAGCATACTGAGACCAAGATGATAAAAGAAATTAAAAATACATTTGGTAAAGATTCGATTATTTTATTTGGCGACTTTAGTTTTAAAACTAATTGTCATAAAGGCAATATATCAACACCAAACAATAGATTAAAAAGATTAATCGGAAAACAAATGAAAGTATATAATTTAGATGAATTTAGAACATCAAAATTAAACCATAAAACCGAAGAAGTTTGTGAAAATTTACATTTACCTGATGCTAATGGAGTAATCAGAAAATTACATTCTGTCTTAACATATAAAATGGAAAACGGACAGATAGGATGTATAAATCGTGATGAAAATGCAGTAAATAATATGATAAAAATTGTAAATCATTATCTTGATAAAAAGGAAAGACCCTTAAAATACAGAAGAGATTATGATTTAGAAAAAGGTGAAATAAAAAAAGAATTAAAACAAAAGGTTGTAACCTCCAGCAAAAAAGGACACTGCAAATTGGGAGGTCAAGTATCAACCAAGCCCGTGATGGGTGCGATTACACTAAATTAACTGAAAAAGTGTCCCGATTTTCAGTGAAAAAGGTGTAATAACTTCTATAATTTTATATTTATTAATATCATTAAAAACATTAATATCATTAATGCTATGATTCTCATTAGTTTTATTAATAATAAAAATATTATTTAATTTAAGCACTCTTTTGTTTTTTTATTTTAATTATTTCTTCTTATTATACATTTAAATTTTTAATAAAACAATTTACATTTTATATTTTATTTTTATAAATTTAAATAATTATGTATTATTCCAATTTTATTAACTTTATATAAATTTTAAGGATTATAAATGTAAATTCTAAAAATGAAATAATCAATTAAATTTAATCCAATTAATTTTTTCATCTGTAACTTCATTTAAAATATCCCAAATATTATCAACTAATTTAACATTAAAATTTTCATTAAAAATTGTGGGGAATTTTTCTTTAATTTCATTTAAATCTGTTTGATTTTCTCTTGGACACAAAACTAATTTACATTTTGCTTTAATAGCCCCAAAAATCTTTTCTTCCAATCCACCTATTTTAGTAATTTGTCCTCTTAAATTAATTTCTCCTGTCATTGAAATTTCATTATTAATTTTTATATTAGAAAACAATGAAATAAGACATATTGTAATAGCACCACCTGCACTTGGACCATCTTTAGGACTAGCACCATCAGGGGCATGAATATGAATACCCCAATCATAATTAGTTTTCCAATTATTAGTTAAATTTGTTTTAATATTTAATGGTAATATTTTCCAAGCAACAGATTTTGCAACATTCATTGATTCTTTCATTACATCACCTTGCATACCTGTTAATATTAAACCTAATTTATCTCTAGAAGGAATCCAACAAGATTCTATAGGAATTATACCACCAACACCATAATGATTAGCCCATAAACCATTTACTAATCCAACTAATGATTTATTATTAATTAATTGATGATAAATTTTATTTTTTTTTTTAAGTAAATCATCTTCAATTAATTTTTTAGTAATATGAATAGGAAATTTTATTTTTTTATCTAAAATATTGGTTTTTTCTAATTTTCTTAAATTTATTTCTAATAAAATATCATTAAGTAATTCTTTTATTTTTCTTACTCCTCCTTCATATGTATAATTATCAATTAAAAATTCTAAAATATCATCTGGAAAAATTATTTTATCATATTCTAAACCTATTTGTTTTATTAATTTAGGAATTATATAATTTTTAGTAATAATTAATTTATCAACTATTTTATATCCTTTTACTCTTATAATTTTTATTCTATCCCTAAGAATTTTTGATATTTTTTCTTCATCATTAAATGAGAATATAATAATTGCTTTTGATAAATCAAATTCAATCCCTCCAAAATATTTATCATTGAAATTAGAATTTTGTGTTGAATCTGTAATATGCATTAATATGTTAATTATTTCTTCACCTCTTGGTGTTTCTGATACTTTATCTAACTCGTCAAAATAAATAACAGGATTCATACATTTTGCTTCTTGTAATATTTCTATAATTCTACCATGATTTGAACCTTCATATGTATATTCATGTCCTTCAAGAAAACATGCATTACTGGCTCCACCTAGACTAATAAAACTAAATGGTCTTTTTAATGCATTTGCAATACCATCTTTTATTAATGCTGTTTTACCAACACCTGGAGGTCCTTGAATACCAAAAACACTTCCTCCTTCATCTGGATTTGATATTGTATGTGCTAATATTTTTATTATTTGATTTTTTGTATTTTCATGACCAAAAATATTATTATTTAAATGTTTTCTTGAATTATTTAAATAATTTATAATATTTTTTGTAGAATCTGTTTTTTTAACTGGAGGCTGAATATAATTTCCAAATGGAACTTTCATAATCTTTTTTACCCAGTTTATTAATTTTATATTATCAATATAAGAATTGTTTTTTTCTAATATTGATATTCTTTGTAATATTAGTGATTTATTTGTTTCAGATATATTCATATCTAATATTTTCATATAATTCGGTCTTTTATCTAATAAATCTAATTTATTTATTTTTTTTAATTTATCAATATATTCCAATTTATCATTATCATTTAAAGTTTTAAAATATTGTAATCCTGAAAAAAATGCTTTATTATCACTTTGATATAATTCTTCAAATTCATTATCTAATTTTGAATTTGATTTTTTATTATTTTTTATGGTATTGATATTTTGAAAAAAAATATCAATTATATTTAATTTGTCATTTTGAATATCTATAGACTGATTACTATCATTAATTATTTTTTTATTGATTTTTTTATTAATAATTTCTTTTTTTTTGTTTTTATTAATAATTGTTTTATTTTTTTTGTTAATTTTATCAATTTTGATAACTTTATTTATTTTATCATTACTATTTTTTTTTACTTTTTTAATACAGTGACTTTGTTGAACATCAAATGAGTTTGATCTTTTTTTTGAAAAAGCTGTTATGTTCATTTAAGTATAATAGTATAGTAATATTGTAAATATATTATAATTAAAAATCAATTTTTTTTAATTATAATTAAAAATCAATTTTATATATATACATGTATTTGTATAACTAATATTCTATATTCTATATTGTATATTGTATATTGTATAATAATAATAATGATAAGTGTATTTAATAACTATTTATATATTTAAACATAGTTATGGCTTATAAAATTAAAGAAAAAAACAAATATTACAAATAAAAAAGTAATAATAAATAATAAAACTATGCAAAAAATATTTTAGTATTTGAAAAATTAAAATATTATATAAGTTTTCTTTATATAATTTCTTTAAAAATATAATTTGTTATACTATTTAACATTCAAGATATTTTAATTTTTTTAATAATAATGCAAATTATTTACTAGTTTATTAAAATTTTTACCTAATACTAAATGTATAATTGAATTTAGTAAATTATTTATTTGTTGATTAAAATAGTTTTCTATAGTAAAAAATAATATTTGTATAAAAAAATATTATTGTTTTTATTCATAAGATTCATATATATTATTTAATTTATAAATAATATATAATTTATAAATTAAAATTCAAATTCAAGTTTTTTAATATTTGTATTTTTATTTCTTATAAATTGTGCATTAGTAATAATATTTTTATTTAATTGAATTATTAAGTTATCAATAATTTTTGTGGTGTTATCAATATCAAGATTATTATTAATAATTTTTTTTTCATATTTTTTATAAAAATCAAGTTTATTAATTAGTTCTTTAATTTTTAAAAGCAAATCATTAAATTTATTTTTTTTATTTATATTTTTTTTTAAAATATAATTTTCAGATTTTATTGAATATAAAGATGATAAATTATATTCCATATATATATTTATTATATAATAAAAATAATTATATAAATATATAATAAATATTTAAATAATTTATTCAATTTCTTTAAGTAATTTTTCAAAATCTTCTTCACCAAATGCATTTTTAAGTGTTAATTCTAAATCTTTAGTATTAATTTTATTATAATCAATTGAATCTAAATTTTCAGATAATATACCAGAATCAATTAAATTAAATAAAATATCATCAATTTTTTTTTTATTTTCTTCAGCTTTACTTTGTTCTTTTTTATAAAATTCTATTCTATCAATTCTTAAATCATCATCATTATTAGAATCTAATTTAGTTCTATATTTATATTTATGTTGATAATCAAATTCTTTTTTATGTTCAGTTACTTTATTAAGTGAATAAATATTCTTAATATCATTATTTTGTGTTTTAATTTCAGTTTTAAAAATTTTCATTTTATCATTAAATAAATTTTTATCTTTATCTAAATTAGTAACTTTGTGTACAATTAAATCTTCTTCATGTTTAGCTCTAATTTTTGAATAATCAAAATTTTTAATAATACCTTTATATGGTTCATTAACTCTTTTATTAATTGATTCTTTAAAATCTTTTTCATTATTAATAGTTTTATTATTAATCAATGATTTAAAATCAACAATAGATTTTTCAATTTTCATTGGTTGTAAAATGATATTTTTAAGTTCATCCTGATTATATTGTTGATCAATATTATTAAATTTTTTAATTTTATTTATATTATAAGAATTTCTGATATTTGAATTCATTTAATTATATATAAATTAATTATTTTTATATATAAAAATAAACATAAATAATAATTTTTTATTTTTAATATAAAAATATAAAAAATATAAATAATAATAAAATGTTAGAATTAATTGATAATAAAAATAATTTATATAAAATTTTGAATTTATCAAAAAATGCAACAAAAAATGAAATTAAAAAAAAATATAAAGAATTAATTTTAAAATATCATCCAGATAAAAATAAAAATGTAAAAACAGATAAATTTATAGAAATTAAAAATGCCTATGATATATTATCAGATGATAATAAAAAATTAATATATGATAATGAATTATATATTAATAATATTTCTAATAGTAAAAATATAGATATAATAAATTTTGTAAATGAATATATTAATTCATTACAATTAGAAATATTATTTAAAATTATAAATAATAAATTATTATCAGAACATTTTTTAAATAAATTTAATTTTGATTTATTTAGTAATAATGACAATAATAATTTAATTCAAAATATAATAGATATAGATATAACAATAAATTTTACACTAAAAGAAATATGGGATTGTATAAAAAAACCAATAAAATATAAAAGAATAACAAAAAGTATATTTGAAGAATATATATATCCAATAGATTTTATTCAAATATATGAAGAAGAAGGAGAAAAAATTAAAATAAATAATAAAGAATATATAGGAAATATAAATGTAAAAATAAATATAATTGAATTAAAATACAATAATGAAAATTATTATATATATAATGATGAATTATATTTATTATTAAATTCAAAAAGAATAGTTAAAAATAAATTTACTGTAAATTATCTAGATGATTGTAAATATAAATTTAATTTAAAAAAATTATTAAAAATAAATAATGAATTAGGTTTAGTATATATAAAAAAAAACTTTGGCTTATTAAAATATACAAATAGTAATATAGAAGATATAAATAAGAATATAAATAACATAAGTCATGGAAATCTTTTTTTTATAGTTTTAATATAATAATGGGTATAAAAAAACTATTTACATTTTTAAATAATAATAATTTATTCAAAAGATATCCATATTTAAATAATTTGATAGAAGAACTAAATATAGATAAAAAAAGTTTATTAATTGGTGTTGATGGAAATTTATTTTGTTATAAATATTCACATTCATATGACAATATGTTAATTGGTTTTTTTAATCAAATATTAAAATTTTTGTCAAATAAAATTATTCCAATATATATATTTGATGGTGGAACAATACCAGAAAAAGAGAATACAAATATTCAAAGATATCAAAAAAAAATAAATTCAAAATATAAATTAGAACAAATACAAAATTTATTAGATTTGCAAGATGAAAATAGTGATAAATCTAATTTATTATTGTTAAAAAAAAAATTTGAAAAAAACTCAATTAAAATAGATAATGAAAATATATTATTATTATTAGAATTATTTGATTTATTAAATATTCCATATATATTTTCTCATGGGGAAGGTGAATATTTAGCTGTTTTATTAAATAAATATAATATAATAGATATGTTTTTATCAGATGATACAGATCCAATACCTGCAGGAATTAATAATATAATTAAATTTTATAATAATAATGTTTATTATTTGAATACAAAATTAATTTATGAAAAATTATCAATAACAAAAGAGCAATTTTGTGATTTTTGTATATTACTTGGCTCTGATTATGCTACTTTTAATCATGGTTTAAAACCTCATGAAATTCTTAATATAATAAAAAAATATGAAACAATTGAAAATATATGTAAAAATAATTTAATTAGTTGTGTGAATTTAAAATCATTAGAATTAATAAATAAAATTAGATATATATATAATTATTCTGATTTAAATGAAAAAAATTTTATTATAAATAAAAATCATATATCTAATGTAAATACTTTAATAGATCATTCTAATATATCATTTTATTCTAATATAATGTTAGAATTTTGGGATGATTATATTTTAATTTTAAATGAAAAAAATGCAAATAAAATTAAAAATTTAAGTAATTTATTTAAAATATCAATAAATAATTTTATTTCAAAAGCAAAATTTAATATTAAAAAAATATTATTTTATATTAAAAATAATATAAAAGATATATCAGAAGAAGAAATAAACAATATAATTATTAGTTTTGAATTTTTAAATACTTTTGGAATTTAATTAGAATTTTATACTTAATATTAAAATATAATTATTATAGATATTTGTATGGAATTTATTTTAATTTTTATATTCGAAAAAATAAAATATTCAAGTATTAATATTATTTTTAATTAAATCATCAGTATATAATTTTTTAATCCATTGTTGATAATTATAAAAATTAAATCCATTTGGATATTTAATAGTTGATGAATTACATGAATTAATTTTATTTTTATCTTCTTCAGTTAATCCAAATAATTTTGTCAATTTATCATCTAATTTATAAATTCGTTTATCATATTTATTTTTAAGATTAATATTGCCCTTTAAATTATTTTTTTGTATATAATTTTGAAAATGACCTCCAATTTCAGTTCTTTTTAATTGTAAATTATTGTCAAAATTAAAAAAAATTTTAATAGACTCAGGTATATGTTTTTGTTCATTAAATCCCCAATTATTATTTTTAATTTTTTTTGTTATTGGTTTTGAATTTTCTTTCTCTATTTTTTTTAAATTATTTTTAATTTTTTGTATTAATTTTAAATTGTTATCATTTAATTCATCAATATCTTTAATAATATCTTTATAATAATTTTCATTTTTTAAATTTCTTGTATTTATTTTATTTATTTTATTAATTTCATTGTTAATTTTATTGTTAATTTCATTATTAATTTCATTATTAATTTCATCATTAATTTCATTATTAATTTCATTATTAATTTTATTATTATTTAAATTATTATTTAAATTATTATTTAAATTATTTGTAAAATTTTGCTGCATAATAATAAATAATAAATAATAAAAATTTAAATCTTTTATTATAAAAAATAAAATATTATTAAAGAATAATATATTATAAATATATTATGAATAAAGTAAAAGAACATAATAATATAAGTGAAAAAATACTAAATTTATTGGAAATATATAATAAAATAAATAAATCTGATAATAATACAAATTTAGAATCAGATGACTATAATAATATAATTAATACAATATCAAATGTAATATTAAATGATAATATAATTGAAAAATATAATGCATATGAAATGTTAAAATTACAAATAGCGAATTTATTAATATATCAAATATTAAACAATTCTCCAAAAGTTAATATAATAATAACTAAATTTCCAAATATAAAAACAAAATTATATCCATATCAAATAAATAATTTGAACTGGATGTATAATATAGAAAAACAAATTTATGATTGGGAATATAATAATATAGCAAAAAAAATTATTTTTAAAGGGGGTGGATTATTTGATGAAGTAGGTATGGGTAAAACTTTACAAATAATAACTTTAATAAATTTAAATAAATCATTAAATAAAAATATAATAAAAAATAATAAACTTTATTCGAGAGCAACATTAATAATAGTTCCAAATCATTTATGTGGTCAATGGATGCGTGAAATTAATTTACATACAATAAAATCATTAAATATAATAAATTTATTGACAAAAAGACATTATAATAAATATAATTATTATAATTTAATAAATGCAGACATAGTAATAGTTAATGCAAATTTTTTTATTAATTGTAATTTAAATCAACATGAAAATATAAAATATTTATTTATAATTTCAAATATATTTAAAACAGATGTAAATATTTTCAATATATATTGGAATAGAGTAGTAATTGATGAATTTCATGAAATAGAAACAACAAAATTATTTGTTAAATTAAAATATATAGAATCAGATTATAGATGGATAATATCAGGAACACCATTTAAAGAAACATTTATTAATGATTTTACAGAAATAGATAAAACTTCTTTATCAGAAATAACAGATTATTTAACATGGGATTTAAATACAATAAATAAAATTAATATTTATGATAAAATTAATTATTTATATATAAAAAATCATTTTTCAAGAAATACTCATAGTGCAAATATTTTAACATTAAAATTACCAGAAATTAATGAACAACAAATATGGCTTAATTTTACAGAAACTGAAAGAATGATTTATAATGCATATTTAGCAGATGAAAATAATAAGAAATGTGATATATTTTTAAGACAAATATGTTGTCATCCAATGATTTCAGAAAAATTAAGAGAAAATATATCAAATAAAGTTGAATCATTATTAGACATACAATTTCAAATAAAAAAAATGTATTTTTCAGATTTTTATATAGCAGAAGAAAATTATAATAAATGTTTAGAACGTATAAATAAAATAAAAAATGAAATTATAGAATTAGAAAATAACAATAAAACTAATTTAATATCATATTTAAATTTAAATGAAGATTTAAATAATGTACAAATTAAATTAAATGAATATAAAAAAATAAAAGATGGTAAAGAAAAAACTTTAAATTATTATAATAAATTTTTAGAATTAATATCATCAATGGATAATATAATAAAAGAAGAATGTCCAATATGTTTAGATAAAATAAAAGAAGAAGATTTAGGAATAACATTTTGTGGACATATTTTTTGTTTTACATGTATAAATATGGTAATTAAAGAATCAAAATTATCAAATATAACACCAAAATGTCCAAATTGTAAATTTTGTTTAGAATTAGATAAAATATTTTTAATCAGTAAAAATAAATCTACTGAAGTTAATAATTTAGGTACTAAATTAGCATGGATAATAAATTATATAAAACAAACTCCTAATAAATATAGAATAATATTTTCACAATGGGATTATTTATTAAAAGAAATAGGTAAAATTTTAGAAATAAATGGAATTAAAAATTTATATTGTCAAGGTAATGTTTATCAAAAAGATAAAATATTAAGATTATTTAACTCAGTTAATGAATTAAATGAATTTAAAATTTTAATGTTATCATCAGAAAATAATGTATCTGGAACAAATTTAAATAATGCTGAAGAAGTTATATTTTTAGATCCAATTTATGGAGATTTACAAAATAGAATTAATACAGAAAAACAAGCTATTGGAAGAGTAATTAGATTAGGAAATAAAAACAAAACAATTAATATAATACGACTTTTAATTAAAGATTCTATTGAAGAAGAAATATTTAATTCAAATCAAAATTAAAAATAAATTTAATTTAAATTTACAAGTATTTAATTTATTAATATAAAAATTGTATGTTAAAAAAAATATTAAAAATAGATAATAATATTATTAAATTAGATAATAATAATAAATATAATATTAATGATATTATTGATCTTAATAATGAAAATGATATTATTGATCTTAATAATGAAAATAATACTATTGATGATAATGATATAATAATATTTAGTAGTTTTAATAAGAAAGAAAAAATGCTTTATGAAGTAATAAATAATTTTTTTAATAATTTTTGTTCATCTGAAGAAATAAATATGATGAATGAAATAATTAATAGTAATCATAAAATATCATTAAGATTTTTAGACTGGTTTGTTACAAGATATTGTGTTATTTATAAATTATCAATACCTGTTAATAATAATTATAATAAAGAATCAACAATTAATATAAATATTAGTTACAAAGCACAATTAAAATCTTATACAAAAAAATATTTTGATCCATTTAGAAGAAAAAAAAAATTTGTATTTTCAGTTAATAATAATCAATTTAATATATTAACTACTCTTGGACAATTAAATTTTTTTAGATGGGCTTTAAGTAATGATGTAATTAAATATACAGAAGATAATTTTAAAATTATTACAAGTAAAGATATAATTAAAAAAGTTGATTCATATTTTAAAAAAAATATTATTGATATAAATTCATTAACAAATTCAACATCTGAGGAAAATAATCAAACAATTTCATTAGATAATAATAAATCTCATAATGTTCAAAATAATTTTGAACTAAAAAATAAAAAATCAAATAAAATTTATAAAAATTTACAAGTAACAAGAAATATTTTTATAGAATTTTAATTAAAATTTTTATATATAAATATAATTATAATATTATTATAATTATATAATGAAAGAATTAAATAATTTATTATTGTATGTTTGTTTTCTTATAATATTAATTATTATTATTATTAATATTAAAGAATATCCAACTATAAATAAAAATAATATAATATTAGCATTTAAAAATATTTAAATTTTTTATTACTTATTATCAATTTCTATTATTTTTTCAGAATTAGTATTAATTATATTTTTATTTTTTATCACTTTTTTACTTTCTTTTTTATTCTCTTTTTTATTATTTATTTTTTCTTTTTTATTATTTATTGTTTCTTTTTTATTATTTATTATTTCTTTTTTATTATTTATTGTTTCTTTTTTATCTTTTGTAGTTTTTTTATTATTTTTTACTTTTACATTTTTTTTTGAATTTGTATTATTTGAAATTATTTTATTTATATTATTTATATTTTCTATATTTTCTATATTTTCTTCTATTAATTTATTTTCTTCATGATTTTCTGATAATATTAAATCATCTTCATATATTTCAGTTAAAACAAGTGGTGATAATCTTTCTGAATTATTTTTTGAACATGAATTTAATTTAATAAAATTTATATTATTTGGTAATTCTGTTTTAACATCAATGTTATCAGTTTCAGTAATATTCATTTTTAAAAAAATATTATTTGAATCTGAAAAATTCCAATCTTTAATAACTTCTCTTGATTCTAAATTAAAAACATGTTGTTTATTAATTTGAATAAAATAACAATATAATTTTGTTCTGGCAATTAAAGGATTTTCAACAAGTAATGAAATATAATCAAGTCCTAATACTAATCTTACATAATCACCAGATTTTATATCATTAATTGTTTGATTTATATCATTAATTGTTTGTTCTGTTTTGTTATATTTAATAGTTGTATTTGAAAAAATATTTATTTTCAAAATATTTGATTTTTCTTCTAAAAAATGTATATATTGAATATTATGATCGGAATTATTAATATATGTTGATTCAATCAAATCCATAATTTCTAAATCAGAATTTGTATTAAATAAATTTTCTAATAATTTAACACAAATTTCATCTAAATTATTAAAAAAATCTATATAAGAATTTGGAATTTCTAAATATAATTTTGAATTTTCATAATCAATATTTAATACTTTTAAATATTTTGTTTCTAGAAATAATTTTGAATTATTTAACAATAATTTATTAATTATTAATTTATTATTTAAATTGTCTTCTATTGGACAATATTCATTAATTTTTAAATCTAATAAAGAATTAAAATCATCATGTTCAATTTTATAAACAATTTTATCCATATATAATTATTATTATTAACTAATATTTAACTTTAATTTTTTAATTAAAAAAATATATTTAAAAAATTTTATATACTTTTTCAAGTATATAAAATTTTGAATTTATTTTTTCAAATACATTTTATTTTGAATTTATTTTTTATTTTTTTTATTTACTATTTTTTCATTTTTTAATACTTTTTCAACATTATTATTTTTAGAAGAAACTTTAGATTTTAATTTAGAATTTGATTTAACATCAGAACTTGAATCAGAACTTGAATTTGAATCAGAATCAGAATCAGAATCAGAATCAGAATCAGAATCTGATGCAGATGCAGATGCAGAATCAGAATCTGATTTAGATTTTACTAAATTATTTTCTTTTAATTTATTATCTTTTTTATTTAATTCATTATTATTTTCCAGATCAGTAAAATTATTGTCTATTGATTCATTAATTAATAATTCATCAGTATTAAAATTTCTTTTACCAAAAGCATATTTTGAATAAACATTTTTATAATTAATATTATTTTTATTTTCATAAGGTAATTGAACAATATCAATAGAATTAATAATATATTTAATACCAGATTTTCTTTTTGGTACATCAGGATCTTTAGTTTTTGCTGCCCATAGTGTATATGGTGTAAATAAGAATCTTATATAACAATCATATTTATAATAATTATCTAAATCTTTTGGTGTTCTAATATCTAATGGATTAGAAATTGTACCAAAAATTTTTATTAATTCGTTTTCATATTCTATATGTTCTTTTTCAGTCATATTTTTTGGTTTATTAAGTAAACTTTTTACTTTATCTAAATCATAATTGATTGTTTCTGGTTTTCTGTAAAAAATTTTTGTGTCAATTTCTTTTCGTTGGTCAATTTCACTCATATCAATATCTTTTATGACATCAATATCATTTTCTTTAAAAAATAGTTGAAATTTTAAAGTGGAAATTAATTTTTTTCTTTTGTCGTTGTCAATATTTTTATTTTTGGTCATAATATCATAGATACATTTTTTAATAATTTTAGTATTTTTAGCATCTAATCTTTCATTATTATAATAATAAAACCAATCCATTTTTAATTTAAATTTACAAGAATTATATTTTTGTACTTTTTCAATATTTTCATCTATATTTTTATTATCTTGTATTAAATTTTTACTGTTATCATCATCATCATCATCATCATCATCATTATCATTATTTAATTGATCAAGATTATTAACAGATGGTTTAAAACTATATAATTTATGTTGTTTTCCAAATATAAATGTTTTATTTGACTCAAATAATTCATCATATTTATTAAGTGTTTTTTGTAATTCAATACATGAATGTTGTGTTGGATCTAATAATATTTTAACAAAATCTCTTTTTTTTGGATCAGGGTTATATTTTTCTGGAGCAAATCCTGAATATTTTTGATAAATGAATCCTGTTTCTTCAATTACGGGTTCTTTAGTTCCATTTACTATATTATATATTCTTGATTCAAATTGAATTTTTGATTTTTGTTCATCAAAATTAATAGGTTCAAATGTAACTTCTGGTTTTTGCATTTTTATATAATTAATATTAATAGTATAATAAATAAACTCATTTATTTAAAAAATCAATTTTTTTTCAATATATTTGCATTAAGAAAAGTATATTAAGAGATATTATATTTATAGTAATAAATAAATTAAAAAATAATTATATATTAAGGCATAAAAGCCGCCTTATATTATAAATATAATATATTTAAATTCTACATTATTATCCTAATAAGTACAATTAAATTAAAAATTTATTATATATTATTATTAATAAATTATCTATTAATAAATTATCTATTAATTGAAAATAAAACCAATTTTAAAATGAGTTAAAGTTTACAAATTGTCTATTATTTAATTAAAATAATAAGTAATAAATAAATAAAAAATTTTGTTTAATTTATTAATTATTCTTATATTTATAAATATTATAGATACAATATTTATTTGAATAATATGTTGAATAAATAATTTTTATTTTAAATAAAATTGTTATTATAATATAAAAATTTTATAGTTTTTGATAATTGAGTATAAAAAAAATTAATATTTAGGCGTTAAGAAAAAAGTATATATGTATACTAATATAAATAATTAATATTTTATATATTATTGTTTGTTATTTTTTTATATTTTTTATTAATTTAAATTAATAAAAAAAAATATTTTTTTAATTTAATATGAAAAAAGAAAATAAATTAATTAATATTTTTAATAATAAATTAAAAGATGATTTTGATATTTTTTCTAAAAAAATAAATGAAATTTTTAAAAATA
>Ga0169931_10006244_pt1 | contig 18043 bp, 16 predicted proteins | sample Kivu_15m_20L_FD_129675 | JGI IMG/M metagenome (GOLD analysis project Ga0169931, IMG submission 129675) | Freshwater microbial communities from Lake Kivu, Western Province, Rwanda to study Microbial Dark Matter (Phase II) - Kivu_15m_20L... | ecosystem: Environmental > Aquatic > Freshwater > Lake... | reverse complement strand
TAAGACCTAAGTAGTAGTACCCATCTGCTACGCGATTAGCACAGAGAACTACTATTGCTGCCACCCTAGCACTACGGACAGAGAACTTTCAAATAAGTGTATATCTAGACTCTAATCGGACTGGGAGTGGGGGATAAGTAATAGGGGCTGGCAGTGAGTGTGGCCAAATCCATCAGTCTGGTATGGAGGCTAGACCAGAACAGTATTCCCCTAGGCTTGGTGGGCAAGATATTCGACTATCTTCTATAGTGCATGGTCAACAACCGTGGATAAGATTAGTAAAAAATGTTCAAATCCATCATTCTGTAGATGTTTAGACACTCGCTAGAGTCATATAGGGAAGTATATGATCGGCGTTTCCTTCATCACGAGAACAAGGTGTCATTGAAGGGCATTTGTTCCAAGTATACGCATCATCTGGCTGATCTTGTGTCCATCAGAATGGATCTGCACTAGCGGACTGGTAAATAAAATTACAGTGTGGTGCCAACTGGCAACCCCTAAACACCTTTTCAGTTCATGCCAAGCAAAGCATTAAGCTAAAAAGGACTAGCTGCGGGCAAGTTCGGATGGTGCACTAACTGCCGACAACCTGCTAATTACTACTGCATGCAGCAACGTCTACCAGTTTGTTGCTACCAATGCAAATAAACAATCAACTCCTAATTGCGTATTCCTTTATTTAATCTAGAAAACTACTAAAAGTTCTAAGCAGAGTAACAACGCTCATCCTAAGTCTTCGAAAGCCACATCGTATAGTTATTCTCTATCTTCGCCAAGTATCTGAGTCACTCATAGCCTCGCAAAAGATTTGTGTTTTCTGAAGTGTTCGTGCAGATGACTTCTTAGATAAAAAAAATAGTAGAGAGGTTGACTCCCAAAGCATACAAGTAGCTAAGAGGTGTGGTGAGGCAGCTTATTGTCAATGTGTATGCATAGACCGAAGCCTATCTGCCTTGTATGGTAACTCTCAAAAAAATGATAAACCTAAGAATATTTTTAGACTAGACCCAATCTGCGCTTAAATTGTTTGCCAAAAAGATAACATTCTTCCTTACTCAACCTGCCCTCAGAGATTAAATAATCAAATTCGTCAAGGACTTGCTTTAAAGCAGACTTCTTTTCGACGCAGCTATAGAGCTGGATTGTTCGGCCGACCATCTCGATGCAGTCAGAGACATGGTGGATGCTTTGTCCCAGGTCTATTTGGGCATCCCTGTGCCATAGACCATCGCCAGTCCACCTGCAGAAGACATCGTATCGAGAAGAAGAGCCATATAGTTTTTTACTCTTCTGTTGAAGTAGCTCAAAAGCACTCGTCATCGCATGTCCAGGTAAGAGGCTGATGTAGTGATGGAATAGAAACGACGGTTGAATAGATTGAAACAAATAATGACAAGATTCAACCAATCATAGAAACCTCTGAAATAGACTAAAAAACTGATAAAGGAAAAGCTGTTTCCGTCTACTCCAATATAGATATCTAAATTCTTGCACGATAATCTTAAAAAACTAAACCCTACTAATATCGGTCAGTTGATAGGCGATATCGACTAGTTCGCAGGCCAAATCCGTCGGTGCTTTATTGGTGACATAAATTTCGTAGGATTGCCAGTAGACGAGGGCATGCGGGTGCTTCTAAAACATTTCACACTGCCAGGTGAGTCACAAGTTGTTTAGCGTATCGTATAGACGTTTGGAATCACATATTTTGGACAGAATAGTCAAGACCGGATATTCAACCATTCTGACGGAGTATATAGTTTTTCGTATTTGTTGATGATGCTACAAAGCAATTTGCATAACCCACAAGTCATATAGAAAATGACTCTGCCCCAGTTTGCCAACCTCTCCAAAAACATGAACGGGCCCAATACTTAGTTCCCTATGAGTTTTCTGTAGGCAATATACAACAGTGTGCAAAAGACTCCTCTGGGGGTGCACTAAAAACTGAAGGAGATTTAAATCATAATAGCATATAACGTGAACCCGAAGAAAGCTCAAGACTTATACTTACGAGACTTGTAGAAATAGGCACATGAGATGCTAGATTAGATCGAGTAGGGCCCTATCTTGCACCTACCATAACGACACCACTACCCCCTAGCCGTATTTGTTGACGAATTCACCAAGCAGGCAGTGGACACTCTGGCCTGGCGCATCCGATAATTGTAAGACAAAGACAAGTAGTAGTTAGTGCGCGTGATGGAACAATTAGACAAAGCCATGAAGCTAGGCGTGTAGTGGTAGGTATCAGCAGTAGTATAAAGGGCAGTGGAGAAGATGTGGTAGTAGATCCAAAAAGCAACCATAAGCAAAAAATACCTGCTTATGTAAAATCTATTCGAGAGTGCCAGAAAATATGGATAGCACTTGAAAGATCAATGGTCAGTTATAGTGTACTTGATATCCAAATTCGTGAGAAACAAAACCCTGAGAAAGGACCCACATGCAGCCAAAAACCATCTGTCCATAACAGTAATCTAAAACAAATGTTTCTTATTCGAATCGTATGTGTAGTAGTTGTTTTCTAGGGCGAGCAAATGGCAGATGCCTAATCTCATTGGTTTCCTCAAGGCTTTGCTGCAGATCAGCAGGGATTAGGTCAAGGATGCCGGCAACTCTTTTTGTCTGGAGAAGATCAGCTAGGTCATTTAGATGAATGGGGGTCGTAGTGTGGAAATCATGGCTTAGTTTTGGGGCTAATTGGCTAAATACTACGTGGAGCTGGGCCAGCATAAGATATAGAAGGTGGCTTTGTTTTCATCTGACTTCCTCAAACAACTGGTGACTAAATTCCTAAAGAGAAAAGACCTGCTGCATGTGCAAAGATAATACCTGAAACCTTTCTAGTAAATATTCGCGTAATCCAAGAACTTCGCAGTGCGGGAACTAACAATCGGCAGTCTCAGTTATTTTGTAAACAATCACCACCCTAGCCTACAATCTGGTTGGAAGACTATCCTATCAGTGGTTAGTGCTTGCTTTTAGGAGTAAGAGAACGATATCATTAAGGAGAAGGCTTATGCGATAATAAAGAAGATTAATGATAGTTCTTTTGGGCTGTTTTTACTAGAGGAACATAGGGCTGAAGTGGTGCAGGTGCTGGCCAAATTGCCAAAGTAGAAGGAAGAACAGTATGCTTTGGGGTGTTTGCAATCGATACAGTTGATAATTGAGTATTAGCATAAAAAACTGGGTATTGATTTGTCGCTAGCATCTAATGACCCTGCTAATGCTAAGGCCGATATTAATTTTTGGCAGACTGTTTTCCTGCCTTTACTCAACATAATATTTCCGATGTGTGGAGACAGTCGCACCAAAGTACAATAACCAGCCATCGACTGCCTATTTGCAATTTTGACCAAATACGGTAAGCTATTCAACTACTAATTCTGGAAAATGGTGCTGCAAGGAGTGCTACGACCTGCCTTCTAATAAATAACCTATACTTCCCAATCGAGGCCTCTCAAGCGTAAACAGTTATAGTAATGGTTGAAGAGTTCATTCACTCGACTGTTTACCAGTATAAACGGCTTGATTGTGCTTTTCTACGATGACTTTCGACTATTCCTTGAGGACGTCTTCAAGATATATTAAAATTGTATTTTGAACCATTCCTTGAAACTACTCATCACCTTGAGCCTGGATGCCCTCAACTAGTTGCTTGAAAAGATAGCTCCTAATTTCTAGGAAGAAGACTGGAAAACGTATTTGTTATTTGCTCAGAGTTTGCTCAAAAAAACATTGCCGGTGGAGATATCTTCGGAAGAGGCTTGGAGTCGCAGCAAAGATCTGCTTTAGAACAACTACGAGTCTAAGTGTTATGCGTTGTTTGTGTTTTTGAACCGAGCTCAGGATATCTACCAGAAGTATCCTCAAAAAATAAGTCAATAAGTAAGGATAAGATAATGCAGATTTACAAGGATACGCTGGCCTAGCTTGAACCTATTCTGACTTTTGTGAATGACTTCAATGATAACATCTCACTCAGGACTGCACTATGGAGCAATGGCTTCTATCCTGACATAAAGATCCTTCCAGGTCTGATAAAACACCACTACTAGTTGATGCGTTTCCGCAGCCGAATATTCTTCAAACTCATCCACTTCGACCACTAATACACCAAAGACTACCTCAGGTACATGTCTCTCACTCAGCCTGGCTCAGCTACTCTTCTAGAAAACACTGTCCACAAGACAGACCGAGTTCATCAAGGAACCCACTGTGAATGACCTCTAACGATAGCGTATGGGAGCCAATTATCGATTATTGCTGACCTAGACTGTCCTACCTCAACTTAAATAGTTGGGAGGTAGTATATTGTTTTAGGCGGGCGTGTAGAAGTTGTTTTTGAATATGGGGTTGGATTTGATAGGGAGAAGGTACTACTGTACGCGCTGCACCTTTTGCGAGCAATGCGAGAACAGCGCAGAAGGAGCCTAATTGCTGAACAACGCACTCAAAGAACTAGTCATCATGCTGTTCGAGGCAAAATGAACGTATGATTGTGCTCATCTACATGCAAAAAATACTAAGTATGGATATGGGTGTACTATACAATAAAGTAAGCATAGTTTTATAGTATTATGATATTGTTTACATAATAAGTGATCATAGCTATATACCAAATTTAAAGTGGTATCATGGTAGACGTAGGCTGATGCTTTTTGTCTTAAACCTTCATGGTGTTTATTGGGAACTGCCTTCACGATATGGTGGCTGTTTGAAGGGATGGGCTGCTGTTGAGTCGCTAAGCGCACGGGTAGACAGGGCCGGTTTCTGGGGTTGTGCCCTGAGACTGCTTGGTGCTTAGTATATAGCAGGCCGCAATAATTTAGATTAAATCTCATTATCATTAATATACCCGCTTAAACCATCCCAAACCCTGCCCTACATCACATCAACCCACCCGCGATGGCTCTACTAGGCTCATGGTAATCGATTGGCAAAGATACGGTGGGTTGTTGTCCAAAAAGCCTGCTAGTTAGATTCGCCATTATAATTAAATCCTTTTGGGGCTAGACCTAAGATATTCGCTATTTCCGAAGTCTAAAACGCATAAAACTTTCTCGGGGGCATTCGACACTCCGAATTAGATGACTCTTGGGAAAATACAAGTTCGTGCATTTTTATGGGATATGCCCATCGACTCCCCTCCCATGCAAACAGCCTCTATCTCACAACCACTAACAAAATACTCTAAGAGTCTCATTGACTGTAAACGCATCCTCTGCGATTAAGTTTAGTCACTGTCTGTAACCAAGCTCACATGTCAGTATTGAAGTTCGATGCGTTATCCAAGTAAGCCTTCGAGTTCGTCAGTTTACGATGAGAAAGGATAAGCTCTAAGCAAGCTCTACTGAGCATCCTAGGTCGTGAAGAGGTAGTTCGATGTAAGTCATGATGGAAGAAAATGGAAGAGTTGTCATGCATGTGCTGTTAAACACATAGTAAATCGGTTATTATGACTAGGAAGGGCTGCTGGTGTAGTTGTGAGTGGGTGCTAAGTGAGTAGCCTTGTGTTTGAGTTGAAACGCGAGTGTGCGGGGACGTGACTTAGTGGCGCGTTAGTTTACGACTGATAAAGTTTTTCAGCGGAGAGCAGGGAAGAGGCCAGGAAGAGTCCAGCCCAGACACCGCTTAGCTGGCAGAAAGGGCTCACCGACCATTCTCTGGCGATTCCTAAAGACGTAGGCTCGTCACCTTAGCTCCCAGTCAGTAAGCATCCTCCGACATATGCCGACGAAGAGGTAGAAACCAAGGATTCAGCAGTAAAATTAAAGGAAAAGGAAAGAAATTGTGAGGAGTTACTGAAAACAGGTTGTGGAGTCGCGTGGAGGACTATCATTTTTTTATCACCAGATATTTCATGCACAGTCACAAGCTGCCTCAAGACGTTTCCAGGCAGGCTGAGTCCTCACAGGAGGTCCTCAGCGAGCACTCAAGGCCTCAGTAGAGCGCAGAGGGGGACGATACTTCGCTCCGCTAGGACAAAATCCTGGAACTCAATGCATCATTAGTTCGGCTGGTTGAGTTCGTGGGTGGTCTTTAGGAGCAGCGGGTGGGTCAGGTGGCTAGCTGCGTGTGGGAGTACTACGGATCTGCGCAAAGAGTGCGCATTCGCAGCAAGCAGGAGGTGATTTCACTGGGCTAGCACCGAGTTGCCAAGTAACTCTCGCATTATACCAGGATGCTGAGGAACAAGAAAGTAAAGAAGAACTGGAACCGGGAAGATATAGCACTCTTAGTCTGGCTTGTCTCCCAACAAATACAGGCCCAACAACTGGCACACTTCGCAGATCTCGTAAACACTAATTTATTTAGACCCACTAGGATTGGACTACAATATCATCCATGATATCAGGCTCAACTCCTCAAACCTGCAAGTTCCGCTGGCTCAGCCTCAGGAAATTCAAACTGGTCACTCACAAGTGGTCCAAACTCTAGTCCAGCCTGCTGGCTGAGGTCATCGAACAAACAGGCGACCTTCGATGGAAAACTATAGCTTAGAAACTATATGAAGTTAATGGCAGCGGCGGTAAAGTCTTCAGGACGGCCAAACAATGCCGCTAGCACTGGAATTGCTTCCTTAACCCAACTATCACCAAGGGACCATGGTCGATCGACTAAGATAGAAGACTATTGGAGTATGTTCTCGAGCTTTAAGGCTCTAAAAAGTGGTCGGAAATTGCTAAATTCATGGAAGGAAGGACCGAAAACGCCCTAAAAAATAGATTCAACTTGCTAGTCAAACGTCAGAGATAGGAGTCAGGCACACTGACTGAAAAAAGGATCATCAAAGTATGTCTCAATAGACTTATGTTCGAAGAGGGTAATCTAGCAGGTCTAGAGGAAGAGAGAGAGGAAGATAGAGAGGAAGAGAGAGAATAGAATTAAATCCTTGATTCTCCTGTGCCGTAGCCTCCTCGAGAATAGCCAAGGAGTACTCGTCAGACGTTGATAGTGCCGTAGGTGCGTGAGAACACATATGTGCCGATGCACTAGATGAGCTTTCCTCCTTCTTTCAATGGATTTTACGGTTTTATGGGGGGAGTGAATGCTCCCGTAATGCCAGCCATGGACCCATCGACTGGCTACTTCTTCACCTACCTCTTCCCCCATCAGCTACTCTGAACATGATACCGTCGCCTATCCTATCTTATTACCTACATATTAACTCGTGATTCTGAAAGAAACACTCTAAAAGAGTCATTCCTTACATTCTTATTTAATTTTAGCTCATAGGGCAATTTTCTTCAGCCATAGAAGAATCATCATTTACCAGCTTGACCCAAACTACATACTCCGCATCTGACCCTAAGCTTCCTATATCGTATCTATAAGTTTCTAAGTGTTAATTTGTAGTTATAAGTGTGTATGGGCTGGTGGTGTATATTGTTCTGAGGGTAGGATAATTAGAATATACATTTAATGGAATTTTAATGAATGGTCACATTTTTTAAGATATATTAAAAAGTTACGATGATTGGAATCAACGGTCTCGGCCGTATTGGCAGACTCATCCTTAGATCCACCTATGAAAACCCAAGAGGAATCAGTGTTGTCGCAGTCAACGATCCATTCATGGACAAAAACTCCTTCAGGTATTTGCTCAAATACGACTCTGCCCACAACAGATTCCCCTGTCATGTCGAAGACTACGAGCATGGAGTGCTGATTAATGGACAAAGAATCAGACTCTATAGCGAGACTGACCCTGCTAAGATTCCTTGGGGAGAACATGGAGTCGCCACTGTTCATGAATCAACAGGCAAGTTCCTCACTACCGAAAAGGCCTCGCTCCATCTTAAGGGTGGAGCCAAAAAGGTCATCATTTCGGCACCTCCTAAAGACGATACTCCTCTGTACGTGTTCGGAGTCAACCACACCCAGTACAAGCCTGAGCAAAACGTGGTCTCTAATGCTTCATGTACTACAAACTGTCTAGCTCCAGTTGCCAAAGTCATCCACGATCAGTTCGGTATCACCGAAGGTAACTATAATGAAAATCAGGTCTCATGACCACCGTTCACGCCGCCACTGCTTCTCAAGCCGTCGTCGACCAGGCAGTCAAACCCGGATCCAGTTTCAGAGGAGGTAGAGCCACAGGCAACAATATTGTGCCTTACTCAACCGGAGCAGCCAAAGCTTTAGGTAAGGTCATTCCCAGCCTTAAGGGCAAAGTCACTGGTATGTCCTTCAGAGTGCCACCCATCAACGTCTCAGTTGTCGATCTCACCTTCAAAACAGAAAAACCAGCAACTTACGATGAGCTATCTGCTGCCATTAGAAGAGCTTCGGAGGGCGAGCTTAAGGGAGTGCTGGGCTACACTGAGGAAGAGTTGGTATCTTCTGACTTCCTGCACGATCCTCATTCATCGATTTTCGACAAGTCAGCGGGTCTTTCCTTGAACTCTAACTTCCATAAGGTAGTTTCGTGGTACGATAACGAGTGGGGATATTCAAACAGAATGGTGGACTTAACAAAGTACATCCACTCTGTCTGCAAACTTTGATCATGATGACCAATCTCATCACAGTATAACAATAATCAACTATCAAACTATTTCAAACGACTACTCATTCAATGCATCATTTTTATTAGATATTTTAAAGATAAATGTTTGAAAACAGCTAAGTTTATGTTGTTTACTTTAGTTTTTAGCTCTATTTATTTCTTTTTTCTTAGTCGAATGCTTTCTCAGCTGCGATTTCTTATTTAAAAATAATCGAAACATATATGAAAACCCTCCAGACTAACCAGTACACCGTCCAACACCACTAGAACACATTTGCTTCGCCATAAACAGTCCTCCATGGCCTACTAACCTCTCCATTTTCTGCTCAAAACTGCGAGTAAAACACTCAACACAACTAATAACTATAGTCTCAGGCCAACTAAGAGATTAAGAGTTTGCAGACCTAAATAAGAAAAATAAGAACGTAGGCAGTATAGGTATAGAATTTGCTAAAAGTAAGAGACTCTCTCTACCAGTAGCTGGATGGACTAAGACAGTAGAGATAGGAGATAGAGGGGTAGATCGAAACATGTTCGATATAGCAAACATAAACAGTCAGACATTCCAACTACCACTAGATGAACTAACGACTAAGACGAAGAATATACTAGATACGAGAGTATATCCAGAAGATGTCATTTTAAAATCAGAGGATAGAACAAGGCATAGTCACACATTAGTACGCCCAACCAATCATAGATTAGTAGCACTGGCGAAGAAGATAGCTAAGTTCACAGGCATACTAAACCAAAAGATACAACCTGAACAACTTTTAAACTATGGTAGCACGTCTGCACTAAAAACAAGACTAGGCATGGCGCAGAGTGAGACGGCAGGAGGAAGACATATAGAGGAGAAATATGTAAGTGAGGAGAGGGAAAACAGGAATGACATACCATAGTCCACATGCTAGGACCTATTATAGTCCAGGAAGATAAATGCTATGATTCATAATACTATCTGTCTATTACTATTGCGTCATATATGTGTACTTGATAGAAGAATATTTGTTTTATAAACTATTTCAAGTTAATCACGACACCTCTTCCGCAAAGAGTGCCTGCTTGATCTAGTGGTTGTCTAGACTGCCCAAAGCCTAAAGACCATACCTTTTCTCGATCTAGATTCTTACGTCTTAGGCTTGGCTTAGTTTCTAAAGGAAAGGCATGAGATCGAGAAGTGCATAGTCGCTTTTGCTGCCCGTAAAGGGCTGGATAGGGATGCCATTGTTGAGCTGCAACCCGAAAGAGTAGATCGAGCTGTCTAATAACACTATATCTTTTAGTTATCTATTCTTGATTATGCGCATATCTTTGATACAATAGCCACGTTTAGTAAAGAAACAACTATCTTTGGCAAGAAAGTCCTTAATATAAGGCCTGTTTCTGTTGATTTTGTCGATAACTGCCTTGGTAAAGGTAGTCGAATTGCTCGAAAAGATATATACTTCAAACAGCTGGCTGACCTCGCAAAGGAAATGCATCAGTTTAGGTCGAAAAGTTATCTCATAAGCCCCCTTATCCTTCCCGCTACGCTCACTCTATCTTCTTGAAAGAATAGTTTCATTAAGATTAAGGAAAAGAAACTTGGGATGGCTTATAGTGGGCTAGTTCAGGTATATCTAATTTTTTTTGAGAAAGCCGTCGGTAGGAGGCCGTAAAGAGTGCATACAGTAATGAGCGGCCATATAGGCCTAAAAAATGATTTTTTTGTTCTGGGAGGTGTTTGTTGTTTCATTTAAAATATTTTGCATTCTCCTCATGCTATGTTATGCTAGACTTTTTTAAGAAATAGAAGAATTCGTATTTTTTCTACTGCCAGCGTTTCTTTGAAGCCCTCGCACAGTAGAGCTCTCCACCAAGGTCTACTCGAATTCCACCTGTAGCTTGCTCTTGGATGCTTTGAGTGTGAGTCCATGTGTAGATGTTTCATGTGGATCCTTCCTTCTTTATTTTTTTTACAACAAAAACGGAGTCCTCTAGCGGCTTCTACTTTAATTCACAGGTCTTTTGAAGCTTAGTTGTCCCTGAGTTCTCATCATGGCTCTAGGATAAATTTTCTTCTATATATTATAATTTGGTGGGTTTAATTGGTTATATATACTTCAAATACCTCCAAACAACGCAAATAATAGTCTATATGTAATTTAGCCTTAATGCAGCAATCATTATTTTTGAATGTAGGTTGTTATTAATAAATTGAACCAAAACATGACGAAAACCCAAACTCTTTTTGTTTTACTCATTTTCTCAATCATATGGACTTCTAATTCTCTTTCAACAGCACGCAATAAGCACTACTGGAAGGGTTACTCGCCTTAGTGCGTGAGATAGTGCTCGAAAGTGGGGGAGATATGCGATTAGATAACAAGGCAGGTTTGTTGCATGGCTGGTAAGTGCAGTACCAAGTATGGGCTTACTACTTGTAGTGCGTAGTTGCTTACGTTTAGTTGTGATCCTACTCCAAGGACAGATAGAATTGCAGATGTGTTCAAGCCTTCAGTCTTCCCCAATCTATACAACCAACCGTGATTCACATACAGTTAGTAAGCAAAAAATCACTTATCAGTAAACGAATAATCAATAGCCAATACACTTTGTATCAATAAGGCATCATTTTGATATATTTTTGACAAGTAAGCTTCTTAATGTTTTTTTAAAAATACGTCACTATTATTCTTTAAGCTGAAGAAACTTACAAATGATTTGACTTAAAAAGATAAACAATATAGAAAACATGTTATTGTGATAGCTTGTATTGATAGTAAGGTAGGGTATGGTATGCTTATTGCATTTGTTGATAAATCATAAATAAAAGTTAGCCATGATTTCCTTCCTCAGCAGATTCTCAATGGCCAACGCCAAACCCAATCCTTTCCAAAGAGTTGCCGCCCAAATCCAATCAGCTGGTCGCAGCCTCACCTACTACAACATCCGTGCTCTCAACGATCCCAGACTCGACCGACTCCCATACAGCATCCGCATTCTTCTCGAAAGCGCAGTCAGGAACTGCGATGAGTTCGAAGTCACTTCTAAGGATGTTGAAAAGATTCTCAGTTGGGAGAAACTAGCTAGTCAATCCATCGAAATTGCTTTCAAACCAGCTCGAGTCATTCTCCAAGATTTTACCGGAGTACCCGCGGTAGTAGACCTGGCAGCCATGAGAGATGCAGTTGCTAGACTAGGTGGAGATCCCAAGAAAATCAATCCTCTCTGTCCTGTAGATTTGGTCATCGACCACAGTGTGCAGGTCGACAAGGCAAGAGTTCAAGACGCCTGGCAACAAAACTAAGAAATTGAGTTCAAAAGAAACTACTAGAGATTCTAGTTCTTGAAGTGGGGTTCAACTGCCTTCGATAACTTTTCAATCGTGCCCCCTGGTAGCGGTATTGTGCATCAGGTCAATCTTGAATATTTGGCTAGAGTAGTGCTTGAAAACAATAAGGAAATCGTATATCCTGACTCAGTTGTGGGTACTGACTCGCATACTACTATGATCAATGGTCTCGGTGTTGTTGGTTGGGGTGTTGGTGGTATTGAAGCTGAAGCTGTCATGCTTGGCCAACCCATATCCATGGTCTTACCTGAAGTGATTGGTTACAGACTAACTGGTGCTCTTAGAGACAACATCACTGCTACTGATTTGGTGCTTCAGATCGTAAACACTCTGAGAAAAAAAGGCGTTGTTGGCAAATTCGTGTAATTTTACGGCCCAGGTGTAGCTAATCTATCCCTAGCAGACAGAGCAACTATTGCCAACATGGCACCATAATACGGAGCTACTATGGGATACTTCCCTCCCGATCAATAATCACTCAACTATCTGAGACTAACTAACAGAAGTTCAGAGAGATTAGACGTCATTTAAAAGACATTAAGAGGACAAGGACTGCTTAGAGATTACAGAGCTAATGATGATGTCAAATTCACTGATGTTCTCTAACTCGATCTATCCACAGTGTAGCCTTGTATTTCTGGACCCAAGAGACCTCATGACAGAGTAGCTCTATCCAATGTCAAGAAAGACTTTTTATAGTGCGTGCCAAACAAACCAGGATTCAAAGGATTCGGTGTGCCAGCTGACAAGGTCAATCTCTAGCACAAATTCACCTACTAGGGTCAAAACCACGTATTGAGAAACGGATCAGTCTTGCTAGCTGCTATTACTTCATGCACTAACACTTCCAACCCTGACGTCATGATCGCAGCTGGTCTTGTGGCCAAAAAAGCAGTAGAAAGAGGCATTAAGTAAATACATAAATATGTAGGATTAAAAATTATATCAAGACTAGTTTGTCACCAGGCTCAGGAGTTGTCACACAGTATCTCAACAGAGCAGGACTCACCAAGTATCTTGACTAGATTGGATTCACCACTGCCGGTTATGGTTGCATGACTTGTATCGGTAACAGTGGTGATCTTCCTACTTAAGTAGCCTAGGCCTTGAATAAATCAGATGCAGTTGGTTGCTCTGTGTTGTCAGGTAACAGAAACTTCGAGGCTAGAGTGCATCCTTTGATCAAGGGCAACTATCTCGCTTCTCCTCCTTTGGTAGTAGTCTATGCTATTGCTGGTCGTATGGACATCGATTTCGAAAAATAACCAATCGCCGTTGATTCCAACAACAAACCCGTATTTTTGAGAGACATCTGGCCCACTAGAGCATAAGTCAATAAGGCAGTTTCTTAGAGTGTTACTACTTAGATGTTCAAGTAGGTCTACTCTAAGATTTCTAAGGGAACTGATAGATGGAATGCTCTTCAGGTTACCAAATCACTCCAATACAGCTGGAAACAATCAACTTATATCAATAACCCTCCTTTCTTCAGCTCAATCAGTCTCAGTCTGCCTAAGATCAGCAATATCGCCAATGCTCATGTCCTCTGCAGTTTTGGAGATTCCATCACTACTGACCATATCTCGCCTGCTGGTAACATCGCTAAAAAATCACCAGCTGCTAGGTATTTGTAGAGCAAGGGAGTAACCTCAGCCGACTACAATACTTATGGTGCTCGTCGAGGTAATGATTAAATCATGGCTAGAGGAACATTTGCCAATACAAGAATAATAAACAAGTTGGCTCCTAAGGTAGGTCCTCAAACCACTTACATTCCTACTGGAGAAGTTCTTGATATCAGTGACGCTGCCTTTAGATATGCCAAGGAAGGTCATCAGTTGATTATTTTGGCTGGTCAAGAATACGGTTCAGGATCATCGCGTGACTGGGCTGCTAAAGGACCTTTCCTTTTGGGCATCAAGGCTGTTATTGCTCAATCGTTCGAAAGAATCCATAGAAGCAATCTTGCTTTCATGGGCATCCTTCCTCTATAATTCCTCAAAGGACAAAGCGCTGACAGTTTGGGTATTTATCTTACTATATAGGTTTGACAGGCAAGTAGACCTTCAGTATTGATCTGAGACAGGGTGATCTCAAGGTGCACGAACAAATCAGGGTGACAACTAACAATGGAAAGAGTTTCGAGGTTAAGGTTCGTTTGGATACCGATGTGGAGATCGAGTACTTCAAGAACGGAGGTATTCTCAACTATGTACTCAGGCGTCTCAGCCAGTCTTGATTGTATCATTCATTAAATCTAAATTACAATATGATCAAATATCACTCAAAGACTCAAAGAATGTATAGTACACTCTACAAACTGTACAAGCATTATTAAGCTATGCTTTCTATATGAATCTACCTTAAATAAGCATTTTTGATACGACTTCATATAAAACATGACTAATTAAGGCTTGTTGGCACTATAAACCCGCATAAATGATGTTGCTGTCTATGAATTGAAGGATGGTGCATATATCCAATCAAATTTAATTGGTGCCTTATAAGCTATACAGTCTTAGCGCATTTATATTCATAAATTATGGGAAAGCGCGGTCCTAAGACAGTCGGCAAGAAGGAAAGCAGGAACGAAGAACCAGCAGAGTAGGCACCAGCAGAATCCACCCGCTTCTAGGTCTTCACCCCCAAGTTCTACAACACCCTCGACTCCTTCAAAGGATTCTACAGAGAAGTGCTCGCCCTTAAGTCTAAAGAACAGGGATCTGATTTGTCAGGTGAGTTCGCAGATGTGGCCAAGCGAGTTAGTGGAAGATTGGAGGACGAGTCCAACAAGATCCTCAGGGAAGAGTTGGCTGATATTGAGGCATGGGTGGGAGATCAACAGAAAAGAACGGCTGGGGATATTACCAAGATCGAAGGCGCATACAAGGCGAATGCTGACTCTCTGGAGTCGACTGGTGCGTTCAGCAAGGAGGAAATTAGGCAACAACTGGCAAAAATACAGGAAAGAATTGATGAAAAGCGAGCCACCTATGACTCTTACGGTGCCCTCCTCGAGAGATCCAGACAGATCTACGAATGATAGCCACAACATATTCTATTGGTATAATCAAAGTATTGTTGCAAGTATTCTCACTATATATTTTGCACGTATTACCTTTATATATGTTGCAATTACTTTGCCTATATATGTTGCATATCCCATATCCACACATACAATATATCATCTAAGGGTAACACTCTTCAACTTGGCAGCAATCTGATTTCTTATCCTTGTCTGATACTCTGTAATCTAATTATTTTCTAATGTCCTTTATAAAGATCTAAACAATATTCTATAGGCTTTCGATTATCTGCCTGTCTTAGGGTCCTTGTATGTCATTATTTCCTCAACATTCTAAATAAGGTCTCCCCCTACTTCCCTCATTATCTAAAATAAATCATTAGGGTTGTAGTCTTACCCTATCCACATTGATATATCTTTGTAGCAAGGTGGATATTTGCTGAACTATTTGAACTAACTTATCCTACCTGCCGTGAATTGACTCAAAAATCTTTTATCTTACGACCAGAATAATCTCACATCTGGTATTTTGAATAACTTCATAGCAAAGCGTTATAGACCTAGGCCAGCAGCCCATCCTCGCTAGGATGATCTATTGCTCTTTTATAGTACAAAATCGTGGATGACTCCGCAACCGAGCATCTAAACCCATTTGTTATCGTAGAATATTTATAACTAGAAGGAGGGATGGGTGAAGGGGAAGTATGCATCCACCCATCGCATCTAACATTTACCAAACAAATCAGCCACTAATTTCTATAGGGTTTTTTTTAGATCGTCTACTGTCTAATTTACTGAAACTTTGTCTCTTTGACCCAGCATGCCCACAGCCTACATTTGGTGGAATACAGGGTAGTGGTATCTATCGATCTCATCTCTCCTATATACGTCTCCTGTATTAAGATATTCTTACCGAAGACTGCAAAGTGATTGATTTTGCGGGTGATAAGATCCAACTGATGCGCACTAGTATGGGTTCTCAACAGTTAATGCTAGTTGATGTAGTACGTATCGCTTTTTCTACGAGAAATATGGTCGAGTGGTACATTAAGAGCATCAAAATTGTTGGCTACTGTGGTGATAGGACTGAAATCATCAAAGATCTATATGAATGGTAGACTACTTGGAACTTGTTGCCTAGACTGGTGGTTATCTTGTGTTTGATTATGCTTAGGGGGTGGTTGGGAATGTGATGTAGTTTGCGGTCAGTTAGGCTTAGAATGTTCTATGGTAGATTGCTAAAGGAACTGTCTTTGAGCTTGAAGATTTATGTTTTGACTGAGGAAAAAGAGGGTCGTATATTGCGTTCGGGTAGTGATGCGAGTGATGGTCTTAGTATAATTCGCATGGATGGATTATAGGTCCATATATAAATATAAAGTTGAATGATGATATGTTTTTGACGTGAGCCATGATGCTTCAAGAGCTTTTTAAAACTGATACAACACACATCCCTCATACCATTCATATGAATAAGCATTACTAATATAAAGCATCCATCATAGACACATTTACACATAAGAATGCATGTGATCAACATACTATAAGTGAATGCCTAAAAATAGTTAAAACTTAATCCTTTTTACTACAACTTAGCTTAATACATACAATCACTTTAGTATTTTTGACAGCTCTATCGATATGACCTCAGGGTTGTATATGCCCGTATCAGTGCAAAACAGTGTTATGTACTCAGGTAGAGTCAGGTCAATAGTAATCGATTTTAGTTTCTTAAACTTGCCTTAAAGCTATTTCTGAGGAATATCTTTTTGACTCAAAAATGTTTTTCTTAAAAACTTGTAGCTTTATGCCAGCACGTACACTGGTTTGCGGGCGTTGTGGGCCAGTATGGCCAGCATCGAAGTACCAGCTCGGTTTATTATTGCTCCGTTGTCGAGAATCAGCTGTGCACCAACCAATACGCAAGTTATGTCGTTGATGTAGTAGTTGATCTAGCTGTCGTGGATGAGGTGGCAATTAAGACCATCCAGTACCAATTATTAGTACAATTTTAGTCTATTTTACACCATAGATACCCTTATTCTAGTGCTCCGCTTCGACATATATACACCTACAAGCCATCCTACAAACTCTTCCCCAATTTCTTAAGGGTCATCGCCACTGCCTTCGAATAGGAAAAAACAATAACTTTCTTGGCGCGATTATCTTTTAAAATAGCCTAGCTGTGCTTAACCAGTCTGCTAGTCGACGAAGCCAGTATCTCTATCAATTCCTTCGAGGTGCTTTTTAGTCCTTCTTTGAATTTAGCAATATCACTGCCACATCGTTTGTGGACTCCTCTTATCATTTTGTGGAAGTAGTCTCTGATTGATTCGAAGCAAAGCGGATTGCGGTATTAGATGAGTTTCAGATCAGACTAGGTCTAGTCGAAGTGGTGGATGATCAGGTTGGATTATTTGAGGATTAGTTCGTGGATTTATTGGAGGGTGGTTATTTATGGGTTAGGGGAGAAGTACTTGGGTTTTCGGTTATGATGTCGACCAGGTGTTGGATGAAGGCGCTGGAGTAGTGTTCGTTGGTGGAAAGACGGGTTTTGAACAACTACAAAGAAGTACTCATCAAGCCTATATTATTATAAACAACAATATCCATTAAGAACACTCTTTTCTTTTATCTCTTGCTTTAAGGGTGCTTGTACTTCCAATCAAATATTAGCCTTAAGTACTTTATTTTTAATAATCTTTTCGTGTACTTACTTGAAGTTACTTATAGTATTCTTTATTCACTAAGCTTTACATCTTTCTATCTATTTTATTGATATTCTAGCTCTTATCTATTATTTCTGTGCACATGTAGCGTATTTTGGGTATTTTTGTTTATAATAGCAATGCAATTTCAAAGGCATCGACTGGGGCACCTAGTAGCTGACAGCTACGACTCCTCCAGCCAGTAATTCTTAACTTTCCGCAACAACCCTGACATCTAGAATACCGGTCGCTCAATTTTCAGTCAGCCGTTCGACTACCGCAGTCTATAGAAATAAAAGCACCACAAATAGTAATAACCTGCTTTGTGTAATATGAGAAAAAACATAAAGCAAATCCGCAGCCAATAGAAGTACAAACAAGTCATAGGGTAATCCAACGCATACAACAATTTGTAGAGTAAGGGAGAGTAATCTCTATAGCGTAATAGATAG
>Ga0169931_10006243_pt1 | contig 18044 bp, 21 predicted proteins | sample Kivu_15m_20L_FD_129675 | JGI IMG/M metagenome (GOLD analysis project Ga0169931, IMG submission 129675) | Freshwater microbial communities from Lake Kivu, Western Province, Rwanda to study Microbial Dark Matter (Phase II) - Kivu_15m_20L... | ecosystem: Environmental > Aquatic > Freshwater > Lake... | reverse complement strand
TTTATCAGCTAATTCCTGTGCTTTTGAAAAACCAATATTATGCGATATCAAGTTCATATCAGTCAAAATACCTTTAGGAGCAGTGTTTCCATCGCCATATAAGAACGCATGACGTTCTAATTTTGCGCGCTGCATACCAAGAATTGCTTTAACATAATTTGCATGTGATTCAACTCTATACAAGAAGTGCAAAGGCAATTCAAGCTTAGTGAAAATTGGGAAGGTGCGCACCAGTGCAGAACGTTGTGCAGGTTTAGTGTTTACAGCGTCTACACGATCATTCCAACCAGATACGATATCGCTAACAGCAGGCACTTCAACTGAATCAGCTTGTGTTTTCACGCATGTTGATACCAAACGGAATGGGTTATAAAAATCTGGCACCCCAGCAAAAAAATCTTCAGTGTTTTTAATTGAAAATACAGAATTGAACATTCCATCAGCCAAGCTTTTTGCTAAAAATCCACCAAAATCTGATTCATCAAAACTCTTGTTTGCAACTTGAGCATAGAAATTCTTTGTATTTTTCTTCTCATTGCGCTCATACACATCGAAAGCTAAATCAACAGTAGGCACATACTTTGTTTCGTATCCTAATCCTTCTGTTTGTTGAGCCATAGCTTCACATGCATTTTCATTTTCCATAATTGTATCTATTTTTTGCATTTTATTATTAATCCTTTCATCGATCTCGCGTTTGTATACGAGAATTATTCGAACATTGCGTTCTAGTTTTTATAAATTTCTAAACGATATGAATTTAAATTTAATATATTCATATATTTAAGCTAAAAACTGATTTAGCTACCGACTGATTGAGCCTCGCTATAGTCAATTTCATGGCTAGTAGGAAAGAATCTTGAGTGAGCGTTTGCTGGTCTTTTAACCAGTGAGCATTCAATCAATTCAGCTTCCTTAATATATCTCACGCCATTTAAATGATGTGATTTTATCAAATAAAATCCGATAGACAATCCATTAATTTCACCTTTCATGACCATTTTTACGATATCAACATTCTTAGCAACATTGTCTATCACGCCTTCAAGATTCAAACCATAATGATCTTCCTTTGCAGCAGTCCATCTGCCACAAACACGATTTTTATGTTCAAAAAGCATAGCAGGCATTGTGTTTTTTTCTCTATGACGAGCCAAAGTATTTTTAAAAGCACCACGTGTGATTACATCATTGTGATAATCTCTTGCACAAAACACATTGCCATATCCACATATAGTAATTTCGTCTCCAGTTCTTTTTGTTACAAACTCTTCAAATGGCAACAATTTAGTAATATACTCTCGCATTCAACCTCCCTTAATATGTTTTTTCTAATCATCATTGTTTTTGTTATTAGCACCTGCACGTCTCAATTTTTCAAGTTCAGCAATTACTTTTTCCAGTTCTTTTCTAGCTTCATTCAATCGTTCTTCAAATTCATTTAAAACGATATCGGTTTCATTCTCTCTATTGGTTGGTTTCATGTTTTGATCTTTTTTGAAGATTTTAAAAATATTAAATAACATCATTAGCTACCTCACCAGCAGGTGTTCTAGCAACTTGTGCTTCAGATTCAATATTTTCAAGCCCAAGCAAAATGCGCTTTTCCTTATCGCTAAGGAAAGTTGCAGCATTAACCTTATCCCACAAAGCAAATCGCTTATCATGGATTGGTAAGAAATTATCAAGATCCATTTGAATGCAGCAAGTTTCATCAATACGACTAACCAACCAGTTATTCAAAAAACTAAACAACTTCTGAGCTAAAGGCAAAACAGTTCCTTCGTGAAATCTTTCAAGAATTTCCTTATAGTTTGCTCTCGCAGATTCACCTTCCACACCGATGCCGCCAATCAAAATTGAAGGCACGCCAAGTGCTTCTGAAATTTCGCGAGCAGCTAAAGTTTTAGCAGCTATATAGTCCATATCTTTTGGATTCGAACCCATAGGCTTCCATTCAAAATCTCCGCCTTCAATAAAAGCAATTCTGCCTGCATTGTTTGGTCCTTGATACTGCTCGATCAGCTCTTGAGTAATCATTTTTTTCTGCTCATCTGTTAATGGCATAGAGCCATTTTTCAATGCAACAACACCAGAAATACGCCCACCATTTTGAATCATAGCCAAGTTATGTGAAGTAATTGCTTGATGTAAATTGGCCGATACTTTAATTGATTCAAGCGGACTCAATCCATACCAACTATCATAAGGGTTCACAGTTTTTAAGTGACCAACGATAGGCAACTGGTTGTTTGTATTATCAAACACAACTTTGTTGGCATCAACAAAATATTCATATGTTTTTGGCACACCAAATTCACCTGGCACAATCGTCACGCGTTCCGAGTGCAGATTATGTAATTCCAACCGTTCGTTTTTCACCAAAACTATATATGCATTACCATAGATCATAAAGTTTGTAATTAGGCATTCAATAAAGCTCGCCCAGCTATCATAACCATTTGGTTTGTTAAGCAAATCATATAGCGGATGTTCAACAATATATTTTCCGTTCCTAAATACTTTAAATTTAATAGCAGAAACAGCAGTTGCAACCACGCCAACGCTTCTTCTCACACATGGATTTTCCACATATAGCTTAGCTCCAGATATCAATCTTTTGTTGGCAAATGAACTATTTATTTTAAATGCGCCTTGCCTTCTTGCAGGGTCAGCAAAAATTTTTTTCAACTGTTTAATCATAATTTTTCCTTAAAAAATGAGTTCGTATTCAATACGAACAGAGTAACGCACATATATTGTTGTGCATATAATAACATCAATAAATTAGGGTTTATGAATCAACATAAACCATACGGAACGCACACCAACAAGTGCAATCAGGGCAATAAGAATGCAGCAAAAATTTGCTTAGAAAAACATTACATAATTATTGAAAATCAGATTGAGACCATAGATGGCGCTAAAACAGACCGTATACTTTATTCATACACGAAGTTGCGGATAAAACACAAGCATTATTTTGTTTTTATGAAAATTTTTATAAAAATATTATTGCGCAAGCTATTGATTTTTAATCGCACCATATTTGCTATCGAGTGAAAAACTAGGAATCTCTGCTCTATCAATTTCCCCATCATCTTTTTGCACCTCATAATAGCCTGTAAAAAAACCTGATGGCTGATTGAGCAACACGCCACTTGCGTATTCAAACATATCGCCTGGTAAAATTTTTGGTTCATTATTTGCAACGCCAACACCTTCAATAATTTGCCTTTGTCCTAAAACATCAACAACTTCGAATATTCTTTTTTTAATAATGATTGCCTGATCATATTTGTTAAAAATCTTAATATGATAAGCCCAAAGATAAATGTTATCTTCAGGCAACGATTGTTCATCTAAAAAGACTGCGTTCACATTAATTTTCAACATCCACACTCATTATATATGATTGAATATTAAAATATAGCTCAATGTTCGTTGAGCAGTTTCATAGAAATTGTATCCTAGAAATTACATTCTAATTAGTTTAACGCCCACATTATGTTGATTCTGGCGCTTGGCATTAATCCACTCTCTCTATCATTTTGCCCTGTAAACCAATAAGCTATACCAAGGCATAAATCAGATACCATAGGAAAAATCGCTGAATACTGCCTAAAAACGAAATAACCGCCCATGCCATGATTGGTTAGGCCGTCATATCTAAACAAATAATCCACTTGTCCAAGCAAGGCTATTTCATACTTTCTTTCATATCCTTGATCTTTTTCAAAAACTTTCGCGCCAAATGCATATCCAGCAGCAACCATAAAGTAACGTGTCTTTTTATCTTGGAAGCTTAGTCCATCTTTATAAATTTTATTTGTTCCAACAATCAAGCTTAGTCCATGAATATATTTATCATGGAATTCAACTTTCACACCTAAATTTAATATAGATGTAAGCTCGCTAGTATAGTGTAATATTCCAGAGCCTGGAATTTGAAATGAGTTAACTGTTAACATAGCAATAGATGGCGGCGTAAGTAACAACACCTTGCACGCAGCGCTTGCTTCATTGGCAGACGGGATGCTGGCTAATGATGCTAGAAAAATAATTTTTTTGATGTTCATAAATAATCCTTATAGCGGTATTGTATATCACAAAATGTTTTCAATCTATGCCATTTTTCGTTTCGCGCGTATAATAGCTGGATATGCTGACAATTCCACCAATTTCGCGCAATTTCGGACCATGGGAGTTCAAATGTATTGGTCTTGGCCCTAAAACTGTAAAAAGTATCATAGAAGAGGTTTCTAAAACTGTTCTAGTCCACGAACGTATAAAAAAGCAGGATATATGTTTAGAGCTGTTTTTAAAAGATGAAATTGAAATGGCCGAACTTAATAAAAAGCTCATGCAAAAAGAGGGGCCATGCGATACAATTTCTCTGCCAATTGATAACCAGACCCTAAAAACTCACGATTCTCCTACCCTATTGGGGACAATATTTCTGTGCTGGCCAGTTATAAAAGAAGATGCAGCTAGCCTCCAGCGCAATGAATTGGCTCATCTTGCGCATATAGTTGTTCATAGCATGTTGCACTTGCTTGGATACGAGCACGAAACGCCAGAACAGGCCAAAAGCATGGAATCTAAGGAAATAAATATCCTGTCTAAGCTTGGCGTGCCATCACCTTACAAACTATAGTTGCAAACTATAAAATCACGAAGTTTATTAAGATTGGTTGCATATTGCAAATAATTTCATAAGAATGCTCGCAATTTGCAACTATCTATAATAACTTCAATCAATCAACCAACCTTATTGCTTTCAAAAAACTTCACAACACAGTCTAGATCATTAGGGCTTTTATGCGCATCACTACTGCCTTTTATCAGCAACGTTCCATCTAATTTTTTTGCGCGCAGATATTCAATTAAGCAACTGGTGCTTTCAAACCACTTAACCAGCATTCCATTGGTTGCTAATTTTTCAGCCAACAGCCTCATATTTTCGCCTACACATAGCAAATTCATGTCCTTCAAATAAGGCGCAAGCATTTCATGATATCTCGGCCCACGAGTTCCAATTGCCAGCATATCGCCTAAAATGGCAGTCTTTGGCCCATCAAACGTTGAAAGAAACTTCAAGCTTTCAATCATGGAGCCTAAATTTGCATTATAAGCGCTATCAATTACGCGCACCTTTTGTCCGTTCAAAACAGCTTCAAAAACGTTTCTTCTTCCTGTAATATTGTTCAGCAGTTTTTCATCAAACTGATACCCATTAATACCAAGCATTTCAAGCAACACGACCCATGCACGTTGCATCGTTTCCATTGCATTTTCATTTGATTCAAAACAACGGTATTCCACTCCATTTTCCTTGGCTATTTCAATCAACATATGGCTATACCATGCATTGCAATCAAAAACTGTGCCTTTTTTGGTATATTTTATTATTTCTCTTTTTTCAAAAACGATATTTTTCATAGACCCAAGCATTTCAATATGTGCCTGTGCAATGGCTGTAATAAGCGAATAATCAAGCTGACACATCTGCGCCAATGTTTCAATTTCACCAAAGCCAGAAGTTCCCAATTCCAAAACTGCAAATTCAACATCAAGTGGCATAGTCGCAAGCGAATAGCTCAACCCGAGCAGATTATTATAGCTTTTTTCAGTAGCAAAAACACTATGTCCTGCAGATAACAGCGCTTTCGTAAGCATTTGTTTGCTTGTTGTTTTTCCAACGCTTCCTGTAATGCCAATTACTATCCCTTTAAACATGCTGCGTCTATATTTTGCTATTTCAACAATAGTGTTTATAACGGAATCAACAACAATGTTGTTTTTACAAATTTCACGTTCTACAAGCGCAAAACTAGCGCCTTTATCGATTGCTTCTTGAACAAAATCATGCCCATCACGAGTTGCGCGCAAAGCAATAAACATATCTCCTGGCTTAATGGTTCTTGTATCAAAGCTGATTCCAGTAATTTCTGGATGATTACAACCTAAAATCTCTTTTAAAGAATCTTTTGGCCAAATTAGCTTCCTATTGTTGTTTGTGTTTGCGTGCATTAAAACCCTAACGTGGGCCTAGCAGGGATCGAACCTGCGACTGCACCGTTATAAGCGATGAATTCTACCGCTGAATTATAGGCCCACTCAATTGAGATTATAACAAGAATGATAAAAAAAACAAAGTAAGGTAAAAATAACAATTAGTCTTGAGATGCTACAGTTTAATTTATTGGTTGATTAACATTATATTCTATATTTTTCGTTTTAAGCTTCTTAGAAGTGGTTTTGGAGATTTGTGTTTTCCCCACTTGCTTTTGCCTCCTATCATATAATGAAGTTATATAGTATAATGAGCGCAAGGAGTAAATTATGGAAAGAATTTATGTCGATAAAGGGCTCAAAAGCTACTTTATGAATATTTATCAATACATAGCAGTTAACTTAGCTCTAGCAGGCGCAGTCGCATTTGCAGTGGCATCAAACATGACTATGTTCAACTTAATTGTAGGCACGCCTTTGTTTTATGTGGTATTATTCGCGCCCCTTGGTATAGTTTGGTATATGGGCTCAAATTTGCAAAGAATTTCAGTAGCAAGAGCTCAAGGTCTATACTGGGCATACGGAGCAAGCATTGGCGCTTCCATTAGCAGCATTTTTATCGTGTATTCAATGGAAAGCATAGTGCGCTGTTTCTTTATGGCAGCAGGTGTATTTATGTCAGCAGCAATTTATGGCAGATTTACATCTCGTGATCTTTCATCAATGCGTTCTACTTTAATGATTGCGCTATTTGGTATTATTGGAGTTTCTTTCGTTAATATGTTTATGAATAGCTCAAGCTTGCAATATTTATTATCTGTTGCAATTGTTGTGGTATTCACTGGTTATATTGCATACGATATGCAACAGCTTTTGGCTATTTATTTCACAAGGCAATCAGATAATGATGTGGAAAAAATTTCAATTATGGGTGCATTGCACTTATTTATTGCCATGATCAATATTTTCTTAGCGTTATTGCAGTTATTTGGCGATAGAAGAAGAAGATAGAAATAGCATGAACAATATTAATAAAATTGTTCTTTTGGCAGGGCTAATATCTGCAATGCCACAAGAATCAAGTGCACAAGTGAATATTTTGCTCGGCACAGGTCTAACAGCTTGTTTTATTCCCCTCAGAGACTCAACTGCTCTGTCAAAGCGAACAAACTATCGTGCTTGTGATTTTTTTAATCTCAACCTGCCTTTTCAAATTGAGCATCATTTTGGATCATGTCTGCATGGTCTCAATATACATATAACAAACGCAATTTTTGTCACAAATATTGCCGTGGGTTATTTCTTTGGTGGAGTAATTTCAAAATCAGAAACAAGAACTTGGTGTATGAAAGGCGGGTTAAATATTGCAGGTGGATTATTTGTAGGGAAAAACGCAGATGATAAGTTTGCATCAAATTTTCATTGGTGCTTAAATCCATATATTGAATTTGCATTGCATGCTGGTAATCTGATTCATGCCTTTGAGATTGGTGGGATGATTTGGGCGAAAACATTACCATTAAAAACGAATAACGTTGACCAAGTATATTTGAGCTTCTTAGGTCATGCAATAAACCCATCGATTAAATACAAGATAATGATCAGGCTTCTTAAGTAAGCATAACAGTCACTACTTGGTTATTGGGAAGTTTGAGTATTATGTCATTTCTAGTATTGTTTGAGCCAGAAATTCCATTTAACGTTGGCTCGCTCATTCGTATCAGCGCCTGTTTTTCTTCAAAATTAGCTATTATTCGCCCAACAGGGTTTGTTTGGGATGTTTCTAGAATGAAACGCAGTGCTATGGATTATCTTGAGCAAGTCGATATTGTTTTTTATAATTCCTTCGATCAATTCAAAACAGCTCATGATGGCAGGATAATTGGAACGGCAATTGGTTCTGGAACCGCATATCAAGAGTTTGCGTTTCAACCAAATGATGCGATTTTATTAGGAAAAGAAAGTACAGGCCTGCCAGCAGATATTTATTCAAAACTAGATAACACGGTTACAATTGAAATAAAAGCTAGATCTTTAAATTTATCAACGGCCGGAGCAATTTTATTAGCACATGCTAGCAACGTTGCTATTTGATTTTTTAATATGGTTTCAATTTTAATTTGCAAACAAAATGGCTAAAACTCATGGAGTGAAATTGAAATTGATGCTCATTCAATTTACCTATATTTTAAAGAAAACTTATCAAAAACCCTGAGCTTTTGATTTTGAAAAATTCAATAAGCGTTCCATTTCCTGCAGGGAGTAGTTATTGATCTAATGAACAAAATAGGCCTCATAATGTTATAGCGCTGCCAGAATTTGCTTATATAATAGAATTTAGCGCATATTTTAAAATAAACCTATCAGAAATTGATTATATTGAACAAAAAAATCAAATTATGAAGTTTTTGCATCCAATATTCGACAAAATTGTGAAAAGCTTTTTATGCTTGCACTCATTATCCATTGATACACGATATTTTTCGTTTTGCTTATGAGAGTAAAAAAGCGTTTTTTTTTAATTTAACACCATTACAGGGTGATTTTTCTCAAATATGATTACGTTTTCATTGTTTGTGCATTAACCGCATTGATCTTTGTTTGCAAATAAAATTTTAAGAAAAATTTGTTTATAATTTATTGCAGCGCGCTATGCCGATTTGTCGAACAACAGAATGATATTTTCAGTACAAACTGCCACCGAAAGGTTAATATAAGCAAACAATTTAATAAAATATGAACAATAAAAAAAACAGCAGATAAATTTTATCCGTTGCTTGAAGCTGCAATTTTGTTTTCTTCGCTATCTGGATTTACAAGCATATAGCCCCTGCCCCAAATAGTTTCGATGTAAGCATGTTTTGTACCCAAAGCCGTTTGGATCTTCTTTCTTAATTTACAGATAAACACATCAACAATTTTTTGAGCAGGTTCTTCTGAGCGCTCATCATATAAGTGTGTTAAGAAAGCTTCTTTGCTTAATGTATGACCCTTTTTCAACATCAAAAGTTCAAGAATTGAATATTCCTTGCTTGTCAATTTCAATGGAATTCCATCAGTTTTAGCTGTTTTTGTTTGCAGGTTAATAGAAATACGACCAAGTGCAATTTTTGAATCCGAATATCCCATTGCTCTTCTAACGACTGCATGCAATCGAGCAATTAACTCTTTGTGATTACACGGTTTTTCCATATAATCATCCGCACCTGCGCTTAGTCCTCGGATTTTCTCAGACACTCCATTAAGGCCAGATAAAATAATCGTCGGTGTTTGATTTTTTGTTGAACGCAGCCTTCTAAGCAGCTCCATTCCTTCCATGTCTGGGAGCATCAAATCTAACACTATTCCATCATATTGATATAATCTTGTCAGCTGAATAGCATCTTCACCAGTATCGGTTGTATCGCATGTGAAACCCTCGGCGCGTAATGCATTGACTAGTGTGTTAGCAGTGTTTTTATCATCTTCAACTAATAGTATGCGCATGAATATGGCTCCTCCCCTATGTTTTTCTCAATGACATTTATTAAATGCCTTTGTTTGTCCTATTTTTGATCATTGATCTCTATAACAATACACATTATATAGATTAATATTTGGTTAATACCAATACTAATCATACCAGTTTTCATTAAAAAATCTATAGGATTCAGTTTGGATATTAGATATAGACATAACCGCGCTAATGCTTGAGTAAAAGCTTTTCTTGCTTGTTGACAATGCTAACATTTTCTTTCTTTTTTAAGCGATTTGTTTTGCCTGTCTGTCTTGTTTACAAATTATTCACAAGATTGAAATTGGTGTAAATTTTAAATTTTTCTTCTATAAGTGGATGATAAAAAGTAATTGTATAAGAATTTTCTGAAGTTAATATTTCTTTTACAATGAGATCAATTGGATTGAAGTGTTTTGCACAGAACATTTTATCAAAAATATGATGGATCAACGGATAATGAGTGCAAGCATATAAAAGCTTCTCAGGATTATGTTTAATATTGCTTGCAAGATAGGTCATAATTTGATTTTTTTGTTCAATATAATCAGTTTCTGATACGTTTGTTTTAAAATACGTGCTAAATTCTATCATATAAGCAAGTTCTGGTAGTGCGATAACATTATGCGGCACATTTTGTTCTATTAGATAATCATATGTTGATTGTGTTGCTAGAATAGTTAGATTTTTCTCATTTTCCATAATTTGATTCAAAGCAGACAAAGTATCCAAAATCGGAATTCCATTATATGTATTTTCAACAAAGCCATTTTTTTGTTTAGCGGATAAATTTTTGATAATAGCAGAGGCGGTGTTGCAAGCGACAATGATAACCTCAGGCTCATGTTTTGCTAATTTAGAAAAGGTTAGTGATATAATTTTTTCCAACTCTTCTTTAGTTTTATTGCCATATGGAAAATTTTCGACATCAGCATAATATAAAATCTGTTTTGTTTGTTTGTTGAAGTTTGTTTGAGCTATATCTGCTTCTAGGAGTTTTTTTGCGCAGTCAAATCCACCGATTCCAGAATCAAAAATAATAATCATTTAATCAGTCCATTAATAACATTATTATTAGTTAACTATGTTTACGCTCAACAAATTCAATGCCTTTTTCGCCATACAAATTAACAATTACATGTTCGCCAGATTCAATATAAGGCGGAACCAATATTTTAATTCCATTTTTAATTGTTGCGTTCTTATAAGATGACGCTGCAGTTTGGCCTTTAACAACTGGATCAGCCGATTCAACGACAACTTCCAGTGAATTAGGCAGTAAAACGTTTATAATATCATCATCAGCGTATTCAACAAAAATATCCATATCTTCGGCTGCAAACGTTTCTAATAAATACCAAGTATGTTTTGGCACAGATGATTCTTGCACTTCAATGCTTTCATATGTGGTATTATCAGTTAAAAAGACACATCCTTTTTCTTTATAAGAAAACTGACATGGCTTTTTTTCAATCATTACCTGATCAACAACATCGCTTGAAGAAAATCGTTGTTCTAGTTTAGTGCCACAGATTGATTTAAGTGTTGCTTGAAGATACGCTCCGCCTTTTCCTGGCTTTACATGCATCTTTTCTGTAAGTTTCCAGATTTTTCCATTAAATTTGATATATGACCCAAGTGTAAGGTCCATTGCTCTTATGCTCATGACCCTGATTTTATAGCTTATAGTGATAAATTGGAAGTGTAGAAGCTTTTGTAGAGTCAGTTATATATTTTGTTAACTCTGCTTGAACTTTAAAAAGATTGTATATGTTGCATGCACCGAGCGCGCACACGAACAAAATGAGTAATAGCATTGTTAGCATTGGCTTTAGCACTTGTCCGCTTTCAACATGCGTTGATTGCAATTTGCGCATGCTGCAGTTTGCCTGCGGCTTTTCTTCAATGATTCTGTTAGTAACCTTATTAGCCGTTGGCTTAGACTGAACAGATTCATTATCTTTAGATATCGCGCTTGCGGTGTGTTGAGAAGCTCTAGATTCAAACAGACTTGAGCACAAAATACTTAACGCGCTATAGGTTGTGTGCATAGTCGGATGGTTTGGCGTATTATTGCCCATATCAAGCGTATTTGATGATTCTGCCTTTTTGCGTGCAATATCAGTTACAGCCTTGTTGCTATAGTCTAGCCATGTGTGCAGCTCTTGCTGCGTAGCCGACAAATCTTCAACCGTCTGCAGTTCGATATTGGGCAGGATTTTGCGGTTGGCTTTTGGATACTCATGTTCGCTCAACATTTTTGCTAATGTGCGCGCTAAATTTTGTGATTCATCAATTTCAGCAAGTTTAGCGGCAGCTGTCTTTGCTATATTCATTTCACCTATGGTGCTTTTTGCAATTGCCATTAATATCGGAGCATCCTCAAGCATCCTTTCCTCCGCCCTTGCGTATTCTTCTTCGCGTGGAGCGCACATTTTGCAAGTTAGTTCTTCACTTTTGGGAAAGATGAATTTGACTATCGTATTCATGCCATTAACCGTAGTTTTAAACCAAATAGCCAAAATATCATGATAATCCTGGTTTGAATGGATTTTTAGCTTGTTATCAAATAATTGTGCTGATACGCTTTTTCGCGCTTGGGCAACATAAGCGGCAGTGTACTGGTATTTTTCACCGTGTTGTTTGATAGACATTGCAAATTGATTGCTATCGTATTGCCAAGGATTGAAGGAGATATGGCCGTCATATGTAGGAACAACGGCTTGATGGTGTTTATTGTGTTGATAGGTAAATACTATTTCAACAGGGTCTTTGCTCCTATCGTTTGTGGCTATAGTGGTGGTACATAGGCCAAATAAAAACAGAGTCAAAGATATTTTGTGCATTCATTGATTATCTCATAAAATTACGAAAATGAAAATGTCAGAATAATCTTTCTGCATGTAAGACTAAATGATAAAGTAGCCGCTCGTAAACTTTCAATTGCGTTGCTATAATAATAAAAATGGCCAATGTTGAGATAAATAAAAAAATTGAGAGTATAATCTTAACATTGCAAGAGCATGCAACAACTCAATTAATTGAAGAAATTAATAATTTTCACGAATGGCTTGAATATAAGGGGCTTTTGCCTAATACGATAATCAGTTATTTAAACGATTTAAAGCAAAGCATTATCTTTTTTGCTAATCATCATGGGGCGAAGATTGATTTGCAGTATATTGATAAGATTGAAAAAACGGCATATATTGCGCTGCTTTCGGAATATGCGCAGCAAAAAAGCTTAAAAACTCAAGAGCGTTTAATTGCAACATGGCGGAAATGGGTCCAATATAAGCTTGCAACTAAACAACAGCATATTGATGTGTTTAATAAAGTTAAATATCCAAAAGCCAAGCGTGCAATACTGCCAAACATCGAATTGCAGACTATTGAAGATTTATTGGCTACACAGCAAAAACTAGAGATATGGCAAGACTATCGTAATAAAGCTCTTATCCTACTATTATATTCTTCTGGTTTACGCATTAATGAAGCTCTAAATTTGCAATGGAGCGATATATCAACTAATTATTGCAAAGTGATTGGTAAAGGAGGGAAACTGCGCTATGTGCCATTATTGGCTATAACATTAAAAGCGCTTGATGAATATAGGAAAACATTAAAACAAGAGAATATTCAAGAAGCTTATGTGTTTTTAGGTTCTCGAGGAAAAAAATGGCACGCATGTTCAGCTGAGCGATTATTTCGAAATCTTATAGCAAAATATGGCCTTCCAAAATTGACGCCTCATACATTGAGACACGCATGCGCAACTCATTTGTTGAAATCTGGCTGTGATTTGCGTACAATTCAATCGCTGCTAGGCCATGCTAACTTAGAAACAACGAAATTATACATACAACATTCAACACAAGAGTTAATGGAAATTCATAATCGCATTATTGATAAAGAAAAGTGATTATATCAAAGGGCAATTGTTTACTTAAATCTGGTGAAGGGATGGCAAAATATTTGAAAGAAACCCTGAAAAGCGCTTTTAAAAACTTTTTTTGCAAAAATATTAGGATTACTATTGAAAAAGAAAATTTCTGTTGGAGTAATAAGATGCAGATTCAGTCAATTGATTATTTTGCCTCGCGCTTTACAATACGATCGCATTTTAGGTATTCGCGAGCATTTTTTACATATTCTTCGCATTCGCTAGGATATTCCTTTTCAATACGAGCTACAATCGCGCAAGCATCTATTGGCCTCCCAAGACGTTCAAAGCATCTTACAAGATATTTATTTGCCATTTTCCGCATATCGCTATTAACACCGCTGATATCGAAATTATCAATCTTGCTCAAGAAGTTTACAAAAGTAAGCATTGCTTTTTCATAATTCTTTTCTTCAAGAAAGCATATTCCAAGATAGTAAACGGAATGCACTGCCCTCTCGCCATCACTTTTGGTAAAGACTGCAAAAATTTGCTTGGCAAGCTCATATTTTCCTTCTTTCAAATATTCGATTGCTTTTCGATAGTTTGCCGGATCAAGGATTTCGTTTTCATCAATTCCTGATTCTGCTTCTTTCAGTAATATCATAGCCTCTTGTAATAACCTTGCAGCTTTTTCAATGCGTGCGCTATTTTCAGTCTTTGCTTCGATACAAAAAGGTTGTAACAGTATTGCTAAAAATGCAATAAAGAATGACTTGTGGTGCATTTATTTGATCACCAATATAGCAACACGATTCTTTGCGTGCGCATCTTCATCATCGCCTGGAACAAGAGCTCTAGAGCCAAAGCTAACAGATTTTAATCTATTTTCGGCTAAGCCTTTGTTTTTCAAAAATTGCACAACAGCATTAGCACGTCTTTCACCTAGCGCATTGTTATAATCAACTGACCCGCGTTTGTCGCAATTTCCTTGAACCTCTACCCTCAAATCAACATTGACAATTAAATGTTCAGCCACTTTTGATAAATACTCTTTATCTTGAGCTGAAAGTTCATTTTTGTCGAATCCAAAACTTATTCTGTCAACGGTAAATTTTTTCAAAAATTCTTTATGTGTAGATGATTCTTCAGGTGCCTTTTCAACCAAGAGCATTTCAGAAACAGTCACTTCTGCATCGTTATCTTTGCGCTCAATTTTTCCATCTTCATTGCAGCCAGTTAGCATTAACGCCAGAGCAATTAAGTAAATCTTTTTTGTTTCGCTCTTCATTGTTTTTTTCCTCTACCCACTACCGGACTCGAACCAGCACGCATTAAGCTGCAGATTTTAAGTCTGCTGTGTCTACCATTTCACCAAGTGGGCATGGATATATTAGAACATAAGCTATAACTTTAGTCCATGCTTTTAGTCCATACTTTTTACTCACATCAAAAAGCACGACAGGACTCACACTACGTTCTCGTTTAGTCCGTACTTTTTACTCACATCCAAAAAGCACGACAGGACTCACACTACGTTCTCGTTTAGTCCGTACTTTTTACTCACATCCAAAAAGCACGGACAGGAGTCAAATTGGGATTTGGTTTTATTTTAACAGCATGGAAGATGCTTAATCGCTTTCTAGTTTAATCTAGTTTAACTATAAACGGTTATAAAATCTCATTTCAATATCAAAATTAAAGATTTTTTTGGTTTTTTTCATCAATATTGCAGGCATTTAAGTCATCTTCAATTGTTTTTAACAACTCGTTCTTGTTTTTTCCAATTTTTGCGCCTATTTCAATAGCAGATTCAAACGAAGTAGCATCTGATCCGCCGTGTGTTTTAAGCACGCATCCATTGATTCCAGCAAAGATTGCGCCGCTATATTTTCTTGGATCTATAAGCGCGTTCTTGATTTTCTTTTTCAACAGCAAGCCTAATATTTTTGAAAAAAGGCTTGTGAACACACTTTTTAGGCTGTCTTTGAAATATTTTGCCATGCCCTCGCCAAATTTAAGCAAACAGTTGCCAGTAAATCCATCAGCAACAACAACATCGCATTCGCCCTGCATTATATTATGGCATTCCACAAATTGCGCCCTAGAATCATTCGTGATTTTTTGAAACAAATCGAGAGCTTGTTTGATATTTTCTGGCCCCTTGCCTAACTCACTTCCAACATTTACAAATCCAACGCAAGGTTTTTCAATATTCAGCCAAAACTTAGCAAGCGCTGAGCCCATCACCGCAAATTTTGCTAGATCATCTACATCACATGTTAAATTCGCGCCTAAATCAAGCATAATTGAGCCTGCCCCACGTTTATTGTTTGTTGGTACAATTGCTGCTAATGCCGGTCTGTTTAAATTTGCAATTGTACCAAGTACTCGCTTAGCCAATACCATATAATATCCAGTAGGACCAGCAGACAATACAAAATCAGCATTCCCATTTTTGATTTGCTCAATTGAAATATACATAGATGAGTTTATAAGCTCCGCATTACCATAGCGCTCGCCTTCATTTAAAATATATTCAGCTTTTATAAATTCGTAGCTTTTGATTTCATATTGGCCAATCAATGGTTCAACTTCTTTAGTGCCAACGAAAATGAAGTGAATGTTATAAAACTTGCTTGCCGCTTCCAGTATTGCAACCGGAGCATTCTCACCGCCCATTAAATCAATACTCGCTCGCAACATATTTTATTCCTTCGTTTGAAATGTGAGAAAACTTAAGCAGCTTTCTTTTCCTTAGGTGCAATTATGCAGCGACCGTCATACCATCCACAGCTAGGACACATATGATGCGGCAACCTGCTGTTTGAACAGTTTTCACACTTGACTACGTTAGGCAACACAACCTTAGATTGCGCCCTACGTCTTCTTCTTCTTTCCAGCGATCTCTTTTTCTTAGGCGTAGCCATTTTATTACCTCGATGTTGTAGAATATAGCATATTGTCCCAGTTAGTGCAATAAAAACAAGAAAATGGGATAAAAATTGTATTTTTTTGATAATCATAAGCAATATCTTGGTATATCATTTGCCATTATCTGGGCTTGGGTTTGTTTTAGAAAATAAGTTATAAGTTAATATATGGAATTACAAATCATGCAGCTTCAGCATGCAAAAAATGAGCAGGCTATCAAATTATTGAACACATTAAGTGCAAGCCAAATACACTCACCTATTTCATATTTGTTTTTTTTGAATGCAATGGGGCGTTATATTGCAGATGTGTTTTTTATTGAGCATGGAAACAACTTGTTTTTAATTGCGCCAGAAATTACGCTGCAAAATTTAAAAACGCATCTCAAGAAGTTTGATATACGCAATGAACTGGCTTTTATCGAAACTGAGATATATGTTTCATACACACTCGCGCCTGGTTTTGCATCTAGCAATTACAAAGATCCGCGAGATGCTTCTCTTGGATATATCGCCCTTACAAACACTGCCCAAAACAGCATGAGCGAGGCTGAATATAATCAACTTATTATAAAAGCGGAGATTGCTGAGTTTCAAGATTTCGAGCATGAGCGAAGTATTGTATTAGAATTTGGAAAAATATCTGATTTTATCGCTCAAAACAAAGGGTGCTATCCTGGCCAGGAACTGATGCACCGCACGTATGTATCCGGGCAAATTCGCAAAATCGTTCAAAATACTGTTTTAAGCAACGAATCTATAATAAGAGTGTTGAAGCAAAATGGCGATAATGTGCTAGCGCTATGCAGAGCATAGATGTTTTTTCTAAAAACAAATCTAGGCAACAATCCACTTAATATTGTATCTTGCCAAAATGCTAAATGGGTTTGTTAAGAGTATCATCTGATAATCTTTAGCTATACCAGAAAGAGTATGCTTGTTCCAAAAAATACATGCCAAACCTATAGAATGCATAATTTTGCTATCATCTCTCTTCCAAGCATACTCTATCGATGGACTAAATCCAATTGCCCAGTTTTGTTCCATGTCAATCTTGATAACCAAGTTAAGTGTTCCGTTTAAATAATGTGTATATTTCGAAGATTTTGCAATTTTCCCGCCAATTAGATAGCCTGGTGTAAATGTAATATATGGAGCACCAACCTTAAAGCAGAAATTAAATCCATGATGTATATTTTCTGTAATCTCATGCTCTGTTCGAAACGCAAAGTCAAAAGCAGATTCTAATAAAAGATACAATAGAATAGTAAATCTTTCATCTTTCGATTTTGCTCTTCCAACAAATTCAGTGAGTACAGGATTTATCGGCTGTGTACCAAATGTCACACCAGTGCCGATTAATATTCTTGCATCTGTACCAAGCGTTGATAATAGCACTAATAATTTTAAAAAACTTTTCACACATTTATTATACTGCAATTTATTTTAAGTACAATACGCCCTTGCGCACATCAACAAGATCAAGCTCATCGACCAAAAACATATCCTTATTTGTATCACAAACAATTCCTGCGCCGAAATTATGTATACTGCTAATTTTTGCAACCACTTTTCCATTGCTATCTTTAATTGGCAGCCCAACAAGCCTATCATAATCAAACCCATCATATTGCGCTTCGATATATTGATTGCATATAGTTTTAGCCTGATTTATATCATACCCTGCAAGCTTAATTCTGCAGACATCTTTAACATGCCC
>Ga0169931_10006242_pt1 | contig 18046 bp, 15 predicted proteins | sample Kivu_15m_20L_FD_129675 | JGI IMG/M metagenome (GOLD analysis project Ga0169931, IMG submission 129675) | Freshwater microbial communities from Lake Kivu, Western Province, Rwanda to study Microbial Dark Matter (Phase II) - Kivu_15m_20L... | ecosystem: Environmental > Aquatic > Freshwater > Lake... | reverse complement strand
GCCGCCGCCGACTCCTGCCGCGCGCCGGCAGGAGGAGCCGCCTCCGCCGCGGCGGAGGCGTGCGGCGCGGCAAGCGGCGCGCGGGGCGGGGGGGCGATCCGCGACGGCGACGCGTGTGCGGCCAACCGCCGCGCGAGACTCTCGTTGGCTGCCAGCCGCCGCTGCTGCTGGAGGCGGAGCGTGGACCACTGCACGAGCTGGGCTTCCAGCTCGGCGAGGGCCTGCTCGTCGGCCGGTTGCAGGTCGGCGACGCGGAGCAGCACGTCTTGCCGCAGTTCCTCGGGCAGGCGGGCGAAGATCGCCGCGGCCTGATCGTGATCCATCCGCGCCAGGGCCGCGGCGATCGTCTGGGGATGCTCCCGCTGCAGCAGGCCGGCTACGGCGGCGGCGTCCATGCCGGCCAGCGAACGGGCGAGCGGCGCCTCGCGGGCAGCCGTCGGCTGCCGCTCGGCTTCCTCGGCGGCGGCCGAGGAGAAGACGGCCTCCACGCCGTCCCGCTGGTCGAACCGCGGCGACGCTTGCCGCTGCCGCGAACTGCGGAAATCCTCCAGGATCCGCTGCTGCTCCTCGGGATCGATCGCGTCGAGGCGGTCGATCTCCGCACGCACCGCGGCGGCTTCCGCCGCGGGAAGTTCGGCCAGCAGTCGTCGGCCCAGCGCCTCGTCGAGACTGGCGACCAGGACGGCGACCTGACGGAGCGTCGGTTGGGGCGTGCGTTTCATGGTCGGTCCGGAAAACCCGCGGCGGCGGGAGGCAGGGCGTTACGCGGCGTTGCCGATCCAGCTGCGCAGGATGGCGGCGGCGGCGTCGGGATCTTCGCGCACGATTTCGGCGAGGTCGTCGCTCAGGTCGGCGCCCTTCTGGAGTTGCAGCCGCGGCCGCCCCTCCTCCTGAGGACCGGTCTTGCGATTCGCATTCTTGACGGCCGCGCCCTCGAGACTTTCGCCGTCTTCGAGCGTTTCCAGGGCGAGCGTCGGACCGGTCGCGGCGGCGGCCCGGGCCGCCGACGGCGCCGATTTGACCAGCGACCGCAGCATCAGCAAGCTGGCCAGCGTCAGTCCGCACATCACGATCGTGTCGAACCGCTCGGCCGCCCACACCAGCGCCGCATCGGCCATGGCCGGGGCGGCGATCGGATCGGGCGTGAGCGATTGGAAGACGCTGACTTCGATGTTCTCGAACGGGTCCTTCCCCAATTCCTTCGGCAGCAGCGGTCGCACGACCGTGCGGATGTCCAGCACGATGTTTTTCTTGATGTTCTCCAAGTCGGCCGCGGGGGGCGTCTCCTTGGCGTCCGCGTCGGGGTGCTGCTCCCGCCAGACGCGGCCCAGGTAGCTGCTGGGAATGGCAATGCCGACGCGGACGTTCTGCGGCACGAGGCCGCTCTCGCGGAGCACCAGTTCGGTGGTCGGCACGAAGTTCCGCGTGTCGCGATTGGTGGTTTCCGCGTCGTTTTCGTTGGTGGCGACCCGCTCTTCGGCCCCTCGCCGGGCCGGGCCCTGCGCGTCGAGCCCCGGCCGTCCGCGGTCCTCGTTGCGGATGCTCGAGTTGCGCTCTTCCTTGGTCGATTCGCTGACGGCGACGGCGTCGCCTTCGCTCCGCAGCGATCGGGTCTGGCGTTCCAGCGACCCGTCGAGCTCCGCGGAGACCTGGATCCGCACGCCGGGGATGTCGCGCAGCAAGTCGGAGATGTTGTTCCGCATCAGCTGTTCGTAGCGGGTCCGGGCGACGAAATACGGCTCGTCGAACGATTCGGCGGCGATGCCGGCTCCCGCCCCGCCGTACTCGGCCCCGTCGCTGACGTTGAGGATGGTGACGTCGTCGGGGTCGAGCCCGGCGATCGCCCCGGCGACCGCTTTGCGGATCATCTTGATGCGGTCGGGGTCGAGAGTTTCCTGGGGATCGGGCTGCACGCTGACCGTGGCGGTGATCTGCCGCTTGCCGAAGCCTTTCGGCTCGCGGACGTCGTAGAGCACATGGGCGTCCTCGACGCCCTGCATCATCCGCACGATCAGGGAGATCTTGCGCTCGCGGAGAGCTTTCATCCGCTGCTCGAGCTCTTCGCTCGACACGAACGGACTCACCTCGAACGAGTCCATCAGCGTGTCGAAATTCGTCGGCAGGGCTCCGGCGTCGGCGACCGCGGCGAGGTAGGCCGCCTTCTGGCCGCGCGGCACGTAAAAGCGGTTGCCCTCGCGGCGGTAGCCTTCCAGTCCCGCCTGGGCGATCGCGGCTTCGACGCGGTCGGCGTCGCGCGGGGGGAGGAACTCGCCGTTGAACAGCACCTCGTCGGCCGCCCCCGGGAACCCCTTGGCCAGAAAGCCGAGGCTGACCGCAACGACGGCCGCCAACAGGCCCGCCGTCAGCCGGGCTCCCGGAGTCATCGAGCCGAGCAGCCCGCGAATCTGCTCGATCGCTTGGTTGACGAAATCCATTCGCAGCGCGCTCCACGCCAACTGGCTTCAAACTCGCGGCCGACCGCCCGCGGGACTAAATGCGGATGTCCTTCACTTCCTGATAAACCGCCAGCATCTTGTTCCGCATCTGCATCATCATGCGAAAGGCCATGTCGGCTTTCTGCACGGCCGTCAGCACCTCGGCCGGATCGACCTCGCCGCCGGTCATCAGCGTCTCCACCGCCCGGTCGGCCTGCTGCTGCATCGAGTTGACGTCGTCGATCGATCGCAGCAGCAGTTCCTTGAAGTTCGCGCCGCCGCCGGCACGGGTCGGCGCGGAGCCGCCCAGGGCGGACGTGGCAAGCGACGGCGTGACGGACGATAGGGGCGACATGGCGGATTCTCACGGAAGAAAGGGGGGCGGGCGGCAGCCCGCGGCGTCAAGCGATGATCTGCAGCGTTCGTTGCCCCATGTCCTTGGTGATTTCCAGCACGCCCAGATTCGCCTCGTAAGCCCGCGTCGCCTCGAGCGCGTCGACGAACTCCAGCGTCATGTCGATGTTCGGATAGGCCACGAAGCCCTCGGCGTTCGCGTCGGGATGTCCGGGCTCGTAGCGCTGCCGCGGGGCGACCGCAGCCTGCTCGACGCTGGCGACCTTCACGCCGACGCCTCCGCCGGAGGTCTGCACCGCCGCATCGGTCTGGAAGGTCACGAACCGCGGCGCGTAAGGCTCCGGCTCGCCCCGCTCGTTGCGGGTAGTCGTCATGTTGGCGAGGTTCGAGGAGATGGCGTTGAGACGCGCCCGTTGGGCCGTCAGTCCGCTGGTGCTGACGTCGAATGCCGTGAACATGGCGAATCCTTTCCAGGCAGGAGGGGTCGGAGTCAGTCAGGGGCCGGCGATCCGCGGAACCCGCCGGTTCACGCGCGCTCGGAAATCGCCGCCTGCAGCAGCTGGAACTGGTGGTTCATCAGGCTCAGCGCCAGATTGTGCCGGGAGTGGTTCTTGGAAATTTCGGCAATCTGCCGCTCGAGGCTCACGTCGCTCTGGTCGTGGTACAGGATGCTCTTCAGCGAGTCGCCGACCGCCGACAGCGAGTCCCATCCGGCGGAGCCGGCCGATGACGACGCCCCTTCTTCGCCGATCAGGCCGCGGTTCAACGCCGCCGTCGAGGTCGCCCCCGGCGCCGCGGTCCGCTCGGCGAGGGCCTCTTGTAGACGCTCCTCGAATTGCTGGGGAGAGAGATCTTGCGTCCGGTAACCCGGCGTGTCGAGATTGGCGATGTTGCCCGCCAGCACGCCGTGTCGGGCCTGGGTGAATCGCACCACCTGCTCGAGGACCGGCAGCGTCGAGTCGTTGAACAACGCAGGCATCATGGGCACCTCCCTGCGGGCAGGCGGAAACGGAGCGGGCGTTCCGTCGGGTAGCAAGCGGCGCGCCGCAACGGAAAACTTCCTGAGTTTGCTGAATGGGCCGAGTTGCCGAGCTTGTGCCGATCCTCGCGACGGGTTCAGGCGGCGGCGCGCCACGGGGGATCGGCCGAATCTGCCGATCCCAGCGGCAGCATCTGCCGATGGGGGGCGTTCGGGGGGGCGTCGAGGGACCGCGCACGGGGCGCCACGCCGTAGGCGCGTAGCTTGCCGCTGAGCGTCCGCACGCCGATGCCCAATGCGGCCGCCGCTTTGGCGCGGTGTCCGTCGAACTGGGCCAGCGTCGCCAGGATCATTTCCCGCTCCACCTCGGCCAGCGGGGCTCCGACCAGGTCGGGGGCGCCCCGCTGCGCCTCGTCGCGAGGCGGTGCGGTCGGCGTCGGAGCGAGTTGGAGCCAGGGCTCCAGGTCCCCGGCCGTCAGGACGTCGGCGGCGCACAGGACGCACGCGCGGGTAATCAGGTTCTCCAGCTCGCGCACGTTGCCGGGCCAGTGGTAGGCGGCCAGCAGGCGGCGGGCGTCCGCGGCGACCGCCAGAGGCGCGCGTTGGAGCCGTCGGCACGCCTGTGCGAGAAAATGGGCGCCGAGCAATTCGACGTCGTCGCGGCGTTCTCGCAGGGGGGGCAGCGTCAGGGGCACGACGGCCAGCCGGTAGTAGAGGTCTTCACGGAACCGTCCCGCGGCGACTTCGGCGAGCAGGTCGCGATTGGTGCTGGCGATGACGCGGACGTCGGCGACGCGGGATTCGCTCGACCCGACGGGTTCGTAGGTGCGTTGCTGCAGGACGCGGAGCAGCTTGGCCTGCAGCGGCAGGTCGATCTCGGTGATTTCGTCGAGCAGGATGGTCCCTCCCTCGGCGGCCTGGAACCGACCGGCGCGGTCGGCGTCGGCTCCGGTGAAGGCCCCGCGGCGGTGTCCGAAGAGTTCGCTTTCGGCGAGTTGGGGGGAGAGGGCGGGGCAGTTGAGGCTGACGAGCGGCCGCGTCGCGCGGCGGCTCGCGGCGTGCAGGGCGCGGGCGACGAGTTCCTTGCCGGTGCCGCTCTCGCCGCAGATCAACACGGTTTCGTCGGTGGGCCCGACCTGGAGGATCCGTTCGCGGAGCGTGTGCAGCCCGCGGCTGGCGCCGATCATCCCGAGCAGCCCGGTCGCGGGCGGGCCGACGGCCGCAGGGGGAGCGTCGGAGCCGAGGGGCTCGCGGAGGCGACGGCACTCGAGGGCGCGATCGACGAGCCGCTCGAGGCGCTGGGCGTCGAACGGTTTTTCGAGGTAGTCGAAGGCCCCGTGCCGCATCGCCTCCACGGCCGAGGCGATGGTGGCGTGGGCGGTGATCATGATGCACTGGGCGGAGAGCCGCCGCCGGTGCAGTTGGCGAATCAGTTCGAGCCCGTCCAAGCCGGGCATCTGCAGATCGGTGATGACGACGTCGTAGGGCTCCCGCTCGAGGCGGGGCAAGGCCTCGACGGCGCTGGCGACGCCGTCGGCGTTGTGGCCGACGCAGCGCAGCACGTCGAGCACGCTCTCGCGAGCGGCCGCATGGTCGTCCACGACGAGGATCCGAGCGCGGCGGGGGGGCGGGGCGGCGTGCATCAGGCGGCGATCCTGGCGGCTTGGCGGGGGAGTTCGATGGTCAGGGCGGCGCCTCCCTGAGGGCAATTGACGGCCGACAGGCGTCCGCCGTGGGCTTCGACGATGCGTTGCACGATGGCCAGCCCCAATCCCGTCCCGGAGGGCTTGGTCGTGAAAAACGGATCGAACATCCGGCGGAGCTGCTCGTCGGAGAGTCCCGGACCGCTGTCGGCGATCTCCAGCTCGAACCAATGAGGCCCTTCGAAGGAGGTCACGGCCAGCTCGCCGCCAGCGGGCATGGCGTCCATGGCGTTGAGCACGAGGTTCAACACGGCGCGGCGGAGCATGTCGCGGTCGCCCTGCAGCAGCGTCCGGCTGGGGACGTCGATCTCCACGGCGATGCCCTGGGCCTCGAGTTGCGGCCGCAGCGCGCCGCAGATTTCCTCGATCAGCTCGCGGGCGAGGATCGCCGATCGCTGGGGTTCCCGATGGGACGTGAAGTTCAGCAGATCGTTCACGGTGGTCTCCAGGGCGGCGAACCCTGCCTCCGCTTTGGCGAGGATGTCCAGGCTGCCGCCGTCGCCCGCCAGGCGACGGTGCAGCAGGCTCAGGTAGAGCGTGACGGGTACGAGACTGTTGCGGACTTCGTGGGCGACGTGGGCGGCCATGCGGCCGAGATCGGCCAGTCGCCGTTGCCGATCGAGTTCGCGGTTCTTGGCTTCCAGTTCGCCGGTGAGGCGCGCGACTTCGGACCGCAGCGCTTCGTGCGTGTGCTGCAGTCGCAGCGTCGCGTCGTTCCAGGCGGAAAGAATGGCCTCCACGCTCGACTCGGCGCCCAGCGGCGGCGCCGTGGCGGCGAGCGGCGCGCGCGACGCGGTCGGGCCGGGGAAGAAGCGAAGGACGGGCTGGTCGTTCATGGCGTCAGCAGGCCTCTGCGGCGCGGAGCGGGATCCGGGGTCGGCGGTACGCCCCGGCAGCCGGGGCCGACGGGCCACGGCAGGTTCATCGTGCGGCTCCGCTGTGCTGGTGGGCTTCGTACGAGCGACGGACGTGCGTCGCATCGACCAGCCGCTGCAGTTGGAACGCCACCTCGTCGCGGCGATCGGTCATGCGCCGCTCGTTCGCCCGCTCGGCAGCCATCACCTCCTGCAGCAGCGCGCGGCCGGCCTCGGCGTCGGCGGCGCACGCCTCGCGCGCGGCGGCCGTCGGCCACGCGCGCTGTTCCGGATCCTGCGCCTGGAAGGGCGCGAGTCCCTGCTCGATTTTCCGCAGGGCCTCGATCAACTGGCTTTTGGCCGAGATCAGCGGCATCAGCCCGACCATGTCGCCCGCGTCGATCAGGGCGGACTGGCGACCGCTCAGGTCGCGCAGCTGCAGCAGGCATCTGCGCCGCTGGGAAACGAGCAGCGCGAGGCGATCGGTCGTCAGCTCGGCGTTCGGCGGCGCGGGGTGCATGGGTTCGTCGTTCGTTGGCGGCCGGGGGCGGGCGTTCACCACTGGGACATCTGGTCGAGGACGTACAGCCAGTCCTGGCGCGAGAAGTTCGTGGCGACCTGAAAATCGACGTTCGCGGGAATGCGGTCCATGATCTTCAAGGCTTGCATGATCGTCTGGCGGGCCTTCACCGGCTGGTCCAGGCGCCGCCAGCAATTGGCAATCTGCACGTAGCTTTCCAGCACGAAGGGATCGTTCTGGTAATTGGTCGAGACGTTGCCGAAGGCCTGACGCGCCTCCTCCCACCGCCGGAGCTGGTACAGCGCCGCGCCGCGGAGCATCGAGCAGTTCCGCAGCAGCGCGCGTTCCAGACGGTCGGCGTTGTTCCCTTCCAGGGCGATCGTGCGTTCGACCGCCAGGTAGCCGTCCAGCGCCGTCTGCAGCGCGGCTTGCACGAGGGCCCGGTCTTTCTGCCGTTCGCTCTCGGTCTTGCCGGCCTCCGGGGCGGCCGCCGGAGCGTCGGCCAGGGCCTGGTGGGCCCGGGCGATCGTGTATTGCGCGAACAGCGCCTGCGGCGCCTGCGGATACCGGGCGATCGCCTCCTGCAGGCGGACGATCGCGTCGGGGTAGCGCTGGGCGTCGTACAGCAGCTCCCCCAGTTCGAACAGCGAGTCGCGCCACTCGACGCTCTCGGGCGTGAGCACGTCGCCCGTCAGGTTGGTCTGCAGCTGCGCCTCGGCCGCCGCAAAGTCGCGGGCCTGACGATAGGCCCGCGCCGACTCCAGGCGGGCGCGGAACACGGCCGGGTCTCGAGGGTAGGTGACGATGCACTCCTGCAGGGCCTCGAGCGCCAGGCGGGGGTTGTTTCCCGCCAGCCGGCACTGCCCCAGCCGCAGCAGCGCCAGAGGATTGAGTCGGCGGACTTCGTTCCGCAGGTACTCCTCCAGCACCCGTGCCGCGCTGGAATAGCTTTGCCCGCCGAAATAATTCTCGGCCGCCAGCCACAGATCGTCGGTGAAACCCCGCGTGGCGTAGTGCGTGCGGGCCAGATCCTCGTAGGCCCGCCCCGCCGCGCGCAGCTGCTGCCTCCCCTCGCGGGCCGCCGGGCTGTCGCCGTACGGGTCGAGCCCCGAACCAGCCAGCAGCGCCTCGCCCCACCGCTGGTGGGTGACGGCGACGAGTCCTTTTTGCTCGGCGTGGGAGAACAACGTTTCGGTGACGGCGATCAGGGAACTTGCCGCGTCGTACTGTCCCGCCCGCAGCAGTTCCTCGTGCGCTTGCCGGAGCTGTTGCCGCAGTTCCGCCAGCGGCAGCAGCGGATTGACGTAGGTGCGGGCGTCTTCGACGCTGCGGAGCACCGTCCGAAAGCCGTCGAGCGCGGCGGCCGGCCGGTTGTCCTGCAGTTCGATCCGCGCCAGCCGGAATTCGGCCGCCAGGCCCTCGGGGCTGCCGGCGTGCAGCGTCTTGCACCGCTCGTAGTGCTCGGCGGCGCGCAGCCAGTCGCCGCGGAGTTCGCCGAGCCGCCCGAGCCAGTAGAGGCTTTCCCGCGACGGGGCTCCCCCCCCCGCGTCGAGCTGGGCGACTTGCCGGAACGCCTGCTCCGCTTCCGACAGGGCCGACTCGCGCGCCGACGAGCCGTCGCCCGCGTCTGCCGCGCGGTGCAGGAGCACCCGCCCCTCGAGCAGGCGGATCGTCGCTGGCGAAGCCGCCGGCGTGGCGCGTGCCAGGGCCGCCGCCTCGTCGAGCCGACCCTGCTGCACGAGCACCTGGATCCTCGTGAGGTGCGCCGCGTCGCGTTGCGCCGGCGTGAGGGCGGCATCGCCGAGAATGCGTGCCAAATGCCGCTCGGCGGCCGCCAAATCGGGCTCCGCAGAGCCAAGGTAAGCGCTGACCAGCAATTCGTCGGCCTCGACGCCGGGCAGGCTCCGCTCGCCGACGATGTCCAGCAGCAGCGGGATGCCCTGTTCGTTTTGTTGCGCTTCGACCAGGCTCTTGCCCAGCAAGAAGCGGAGTTGCGTCGATCGGGCCGGGGGCACGCCCAGTTCCCGCGCTTTTTGCAGGTAGCGAGCGGCCAGCAGGAACAGGGCTCGGCGGCGGTCGTCGGCGAGCGTCTCGTCGGCTTCGGCCGCCTTGATCGCTCCCAGCACGAACAACGCCCCGCCGAACGTGCCGGCGTCGGACTCCTGCTGCATGTGGGCGACGGTGTCGCGTGCGTCGTCGTGGCGGCCTTCGTCGAAGGCGAACAGGGCGCGGGCAAGGGTCGCCATTTCGCGCTGGTAGACGGCGACGCGGGCCAGATGGCTCCAGGTGGCGAACAGGCCGATCAACGAGGCGAGCCCGGCCGTCGCCGTGACGATCAACCGCAGCCGGCTGCGGCACGCCCACCGCGAAAACGCCGCCGCCGTCGGCGCCCAGCGCTCGAAGCGGCTGGGCGGTTTGGGAGCGGAGGCGGCGGGCGGGGGAGGAGGGGCCATGGTCACCAGGGGTCGTCGCCGCGTCGTCGGGCGGCAAGGGCCAAGCCGTCGAACGGACGGGGAATTTGCGCAGCAGGGGCGGGCTTCTAGCGAAAACCGGCCCGCGGCGTCAAGAGAGAAGCGATTGCGGCGGGCCGGGCGTCAGCCGAGGCGGCCGTGCCGCGGGCTTGCCGCTCGGCGCCCGGAGCCGCGGCGGCCAAGCGCCCCGCGGCGCCCGGGGGACCGCCTCGCACGGGCAGCGCGTCGGCGGGCCGGCGCGGGACGGTTGACGTCGCCGCGGCTCCTCCGTCGCCGCTCGTCTTGGGGATGCCTGGGTGGCGCAGGCGCCCGCGCCGCCGCTCCTCCCGGGGGAAACGGCCGGAGGCGTCAGGCGCGCGGCGGCTCAGGGACGGCGCAAAGGTCCCTGGGGCTCCGACGGGGTCCGACGCGAGGGGCGGCGGCCCGATTGCGGGCCGGCGCGGCCGGCCCAGGGCCAGGCGGGGCGCAGCGGCAGGCGGGGCGCAGCGGCAGGCGGGACGCAAGGGGAGCGCGGCACGCGCACCTGGGGGACGCCGAGTCTCCCCGCGTCGCGGCGTCTGCTGCGAGCGGGGGTTGCGACCGCGCGGGCTCAGCGCTCGCGGCACGCGGAGGGGCAGAACTGCTCGAGGATCCAGCGATCCATGTCGGCCAGCATTTCGGTGGTGAGGTCGTGCGTTCCCGGGTACTGGCGCAGCGCGAGGGCGAAGCCGGCGGCGTGCAGCAAGCGGAGGTCTTCCGCGACGCGCGACCAGGGATAGGCATGGCTCTCGCGACAGGCGGCGAGCATCAGGGGGAGTCGCCGCGCGCGGTTGACGGCCAGCAGCGGTGCGTGCCCTTGGGGCATGGGACCTTCCAGCGAGATGGCGCCGGCAAACCATTCCGGATAGCGCAGGCCGAGGCGGAGCGCCATGGTGCCGCCATGTTCGTAGCCGGCGAGGAAGACGCGTTGCCGATGGATGTGGAAGCGCTGCTGGGCGACGTCGATCGCGCGGCGCACGTGGACGGCGGCTTCGTCCGCATCGGCGGGGGCCCGGCGCCAGGAGCAGGCGCCGCCGCGGCGATCGTCGGGGATGCCTTGCACGGCGACGGCGACGTGGTTGCGGACGCTGACGTGGGGCATGACGTCGTTCAGTTCGCGGTGGCTGCCGCCGTCGCTATGCAGCCAGACGAGCAGGGGGTAGGCGTAGCCGGGCTCGTAATGCAGCGGGGTGAAGAAGGCGAGTCGCGCGGCCGTCGGCGTCGCGGCGTCGGCGGCGCAGCCTGCCGCGTCGTCGGCGCGGCCCCGTGCGGCGGCCGTCTTCCACGACTGGCTCCAGTGCTGATCGATCAGGTGCTGGGCCAGCGACGCGGCGGGCGCGTGTGCGGCGATGTGCTGCGAGGGCGATGAAGCAGTCTGGCCGGGCGCGGAAGCCGAGGCATGCGTGCGGTTCATAGGCAGCGGAGCGGGTGGGCCGGCAGTCGGAAAGCGAGACGCGTTTTTAGACGAGGCTGCGAAGGCTGTCAATGTCGCGTGGCCGTAGCGCCGCGCGGCCGCCGACGCGCAGCGGCCGCGGCAAGCCAGCCGCGGCAAGCCAGCCGCGGCAAGCCAGCGGAGAGCTGCTAGCAACGCTGTCACCAGCGTGCGTCGCTTGCTCCGGGGTGCAGCGCCGTCCTGCGCGGGGGACGGCGCCGAGCGCGCGTGACGCCGTCGGGGGGGTGGCGGGCCGCTTTCCGGTCCGCGCGGCGTCACGCTTCCGCGCGGTCGCCGCGGCGGGTCGAGGCGGGCGGCAGGCGTCGATCTCGGGTCACGGCGACTTGGCCATGACGGCGACGAGATCCTTGACGGCGTCGACGCTCTTGTGGAAGGCGGCTTGTTCCTCGGCGTTGAGCTTCAGCTCGATGATCCGCTCCACGCCGGCCGCGCCGAGCACGATCGGCACGCCCACGTAGTAGCCGCCGACGCCGTACTCCTTGTCGCAGTAGGCGGCGCAGGGAAGGAGTCGCTTCTTGTCGCGGACGACCGCTTCGACCATCTGGGCGGTCGCCGCCGCCGGCGCGTAGAAGGCGCTGCCGGTCTTCAACAGGCTGACGATTTCGGCGCCGCCGTTGCGCGTCCGCTGGATGATCTCCGCCAATCGGGCGGGGCCGATCAACTGGGTGACCGGAATGCCGCCCACCGAGGTGCAACTCGCCAGGGGCACCATCGTGTCGCCATGTCCCCCGAGCAGCAGCGCCGAGACGTCTTCCACGCTGACTCCCAACTCCATCGCGATGAACGTCCGGTAGCGGGCGGTGTCGAGAACGCCCGCCTGCCCCAGCACGCGTTGCGGCGGGAACCCGGTCACCTGCAGGGCGCGTTGGACCATCGCGTCCAGCGGATTGCTGACCACGATCACGACGGCGCGCGGACTGGTCTGCCGCAGCTGCTCGCAGACGGCCGTCATGATGCGGGCGTTGGTGACCAGCAGGTCGTCGCGGCTCATCCCCGGCTTGCGCGGGATGCCGGCGGTGATCACGACGACGTCGCTCCCCTCGGTCTCCTCGTAGCTGGTCGTGCCGATGATCCGGCTGTCGAAGCCGAACACCGGCGAGGCCTGCATCAGGTCGAGCGCCTTGCCCTTGGGCATGTCCTCGGCGGCGGGGATGTCGACCAGCACGATGTCGCCCAGTTCGGCGGCAGCGCACCAGTGAGCGGTCGTCGCGCCGACGTTGCCGGCGCCGATAATGCTGATTTTTGCACGCCGCATCGGGAAGATTCTCCTGGCTGAGGGGGAACGGCCCCCGACGAACGGCACCCGACGGACGGACCAGTGCCTTGACGTCCCGCCGCACGTCGCGCGAGGGACGCCGGGCCGGGCGAGGGCTTGGGGCCGGGCGAGGGCTTGGGGCGGGCGAGGGCTTGGGAACGGGCGAGGGCTTCGGAACGGGCGGGCTTCGGACCGGGCGTCGTCGTATTCGCCGGGCGTCGTATTCGCCGGGCGTCGTCGTCGCCGGGCGTCGTCGTCGCCGGGCGTCGTATTCGCCGGGCGTCGTATTCGCCGGGGGCGAGCGGGGCGAGGGGAGCGGTAGCGGGGACGACTCCGCAGAGTATCGCGCGGGGCCGCGCAGCGTGCAAGGCCTGCTCGGCCGCGGGGGCGGAGCGGTCTGGACGGCCGAGGGCGACTCGCCTACGATCCGCCCCGCTCAGCACCCCGCCGCGGCCGGCGGGCCCGACGAATTCTTGCGGCGCGCGGAGGCTTCGGTGGCAGCGGGAGGAGTCTCAACGGCGAACGTGCTGCGGCACGGGCAGGAATTGATCCTGCCGTTGGCGATCATCGCCAGCGTGCTGGTGATTCTCGTGCCGTTGCCCCCGGCCCTGATGGACGTGCTGCTGGCCGGCAACATCACGTTGTCGGTCGTCATCCTGCTGACGACGATCTACGTCCGCACGCCGCTGGAATTCAGCATTTTCCCCACCCTCCTGCTGGCGACCACGCTGGCGCGGCTGGTGCTCAACGTGGCGACGACGCGGCTGATTCTCACGCGGGCCGCGATCGACGAATTGCAGGCGGCGGGCGGCGTGATCACGGCGTTCGCCGACTTCGTCGCCGGCGACGGCAAGATCGTCGTCGGCCTGATCATCTTCGTCATCATCATCGTCATCCAGTTCGTGGTGATCACCAAAGGCGCCACGCGGATCAGCGAAGTTGCCGCCCGCTTCGCTCTCGACGGCATGCCCGGCAAGCAGATGGCGATCGACGCCGATCTCAACGCCGGCATCATCGACGAACGCGAGGCGCAGCGGCGCCGCGAAGAGATCACCCAGCAGGCCGACTTCTACGGGGCGATGGACGGCGCCAGCAAATTCGTCCGCGGCGACGCGATCGCCGGCATCCTGATCACCGTCGTCAACGTCGTCGGCGGGCTGGCGATCGGCACGATGGAATACGGGATGCCGCTCGCCAAGGCGGCGGCCCTGTTCACGCGGCTGAGCATCGGCGACGGCCTCGTGAGCCAGGTGCCGGCCTTCCTCGTGTCGTTGGCGGCGGGCCTGCTGGTCACGCGGAGCACGCAGAAGTCGAATCTCCCCGAGCAGTTCCTGACGCAACTCGTGTCGCGCCCCCAGGCGCTGGCGGTGACGGGCGCGTTCCTCGCAGTGCTCGTGTTGACCGACCTGCCGCGGATGCCGCTGCTGACGATGGGCGCGGCCTGTCTGGGCATGGCGCGGCTGATGACCCGCAACGAGTCCCAGCGGCAGCAGCAGCAGCGCGCGGAGGAGCAGAAGGCCCCGCCGCCTGCCGAGGAGCGGATCGAGGATTACCTGGCGGTCGATCCGATGGAGATCGAGCTGGGCGTGGGGTTGATCCGGCTGGCCGATCCCAAGCGGGGCGGCGACCTGCTCGAGCGGATTCATCGCGTGCGGCAAAACGTCGCCGGCGAGGTCGGGCTGATCATGCCCAAGGTCCGCATTCGCGACAACATGCGGCTCGATCCCCAGGAATACCGCATCAAGATCGCCGACATGCCGGTGGCCCAGGATCGGCTCGAGCCGGGCTCGCTGCTGGCCATCGACTCGGGACTCGCCCGCGGGCCGATCGACGGCATCCCCGCCCGCGATCCCGCGTTCGGCTCGGCGGCCAAATGGATCCAGCCCTCCCACCAGGACGAAGCCGAGATGCTCGGCTACACGGTGGTCGAGCCGGGGGCCGTGCTGGCCACGCACGTCACGGAGCTCTGCCGCCGGCACGCCGACGAAATCCTGACCCGCGACGCCGCCAAGCACCTGGTGGACGAACTGAAGCAGACCCAGCCGACCGTGGTCGGCGAACTGATTCCCGGCGTGATGTCGCTGGCCGAAGTGCAGGCCGTGCTGCAGATTCTGCTCCGCGAGCAGGTGGCGATTCGCCAACTCGGTCTGATTCTGGAGACGCTGGGCGACTACGGGCCGCGCACGAAAGACCCGCTGCTGCTGGCCGAGTACGTGCGGCACCGCCTCGCGCGGCAGATCTGCACCCGCTACCGCGACAAGGAGGGCAAGCTGCACGCCGTGGTGCTCGACCCCGCCATGGAAGAGCGGATTCGCGCCGGATTCGAGCACACCGAACGGGGACTGTTCATCAAGATGTCGCCCCAGGCCGTCGAGGCCACCTGCCGCAAGCTGGGCGACTGCCTGCGGAAGCTGACCGCCGCGGGCCACCCGCCCCTGGTGCTGGTCAGTCCGCAAATTCGAGCCGCGCTGCGGCAGATCACCGAAAACCATCTGCAGAATCTGGTGGTGCTCAGCTTCAACGAGGTCACGCGCGACACCGAAGTGGTCACGCACGGCGTCGCCGACGATCGCTGACGGCGACGCCGACGGCGCGCGCGACGCATCGGCCGACCGAACAGAAGGAAATCCGAGGTCATGGAGTTGCGAACCTTTCAAGCCCGCACCGTCCCCGAGGCGCTGGAGTTGGTCCGCCGCGAACTGGGGCCCGAGGCGGTGGTGCTGCACACGCGGGTCGTCGGCGACGGCTGGCTGAGCAAGCTCGTGGGCGGACGCCGCTACGAGGTGGCCGCCGCCGAAGCCCGCCCCGTCCCCCCCGCCGCCGCGACTCCGCCCGACGCCGGCCCAGCCGACGGACCGGAGTCGGCGGCCGCTCCGTCCGACCGCCGCGCCCCGGCCCTCCGCGGCGCGCTGCCCGCCGACGACCCGGACGCGGCGCTGCTCGACATGCCCGAGGGGCTCTTCCAGACGTTCGTCGACCTGGTCGAAGCCGAAGCCGACGAAGCCGCCGCCCGGGCGGCGATCGCGCTGCTCCAGCAGGCGGGCGACTTCGACGCCGCCGACCCGCAAGCCGCGCGGCGGCGGTTGCGCCGTCTGCTGGCCGACGTGCTGCCGGTGACGGGGCCGATCCGGCTCGTGCCCGGCGTGCGGCGGACGGTCGCCCTGGTGGGGCCGACCGGCGTCGGCAAGACCACGACCATCGCCAAGCTGGCCGCCGCGTTCCGGCTGCAACAGCAGCGGAAGGTCGGACTGATCACCGTCGATACCTACCGGATCGCCGCGGTCGAACAACTGCGGACCTACGCGGAAATCATCGACCTGCCGATGGAGGTCGTCGGCACGCCGCGCGAGATGCGGCAAGCCCTCGCTCGGCTGCAAGGGTTCGACCTGGTGCTGATCGATACGGCCGGACGCAGCCCTCGCGACGAGGTGAAGATTCGCGAACTGCGGGCTTTTCTCCAGGAAGCCGAGCCTGACGAGATCCATCTGGTGCTCAGCGCCGCGAGCAGCGGTCGCGGCATGGCCGCCGCCATCGAACGGTTCGCTCCCGCGGGCGTGACGGCCGCGCTGGTGACCAAGCTCGACGAGGCGTCGTGTCTGGGACACCTGCTCGCCCCCTGGCATGCCGGGCGGTTGCCGATCAGCTACCTGACCGACGGACAAAACGTCCCCGACGACATCTGCGTGGCCGAAGCCGCCGCCGTCGCGGCGGCCATCGTCGCGCCGGCCGAAACCTCGACGCCCCCGTCGGCCGACGGACTGCGCGAGGCGGTGCGGTAGCCATGCACGATCAAGCCTTCCGCTTGCGCGACCTGGTCCGTCGCACGGTCGAGTTGCATCCCCCGCTGGCCCCCGCCGCGCCCGTGGTGGTCGTCAGCGGGGGGCGTCCCGGGGCGGGGGCCGCCGTTCTCACCTGCCAGCTGGGACGCGAATTGGCGCGCCTGGGCAAACGGGTGGCGCTGGTCGACGCCGATCCGGCGGGACCGGCGCTGACCCAACGTCTGGCCCCCGATTTTTCACGGCAAACGCGCGGCTGTCTGGCCGACGTCGCGGCCGGCCGGCGCCGCGCGGCGGAAACGCTGGCGGCGATCGACGATCGGCTGCGGTTGCTGCCCGGCTTTCCGGCAGGCGGACTCGCCGCCGCCGAAGCTGCCGACATGCCGCGTCTGCTCCGCGAAATCAAAGCCGTCGGCGAGGCCGCCGACCTGGTGCTGGTCGACGCGGGAGGGGGCATGAGCCCGTGGGTCGACCAGTGCTGGCAGCTCGCGGAGGAAATCCTGTTGGTCTCGCGGCACGACGCGGTCAGCGTCCGCGAGGCGTACCGGACGATCAAATTGGCCCGCTGGCAGCAGCTGCAGCATCGTCTGCGGCTGGTGATCGAGGGAGAGGAGCCGACGCCGCGGTGCGCCGCCGCGGGAGAGCGGCTGGCGGCGACGTGCCGGGACTTCCTGGCGCTGGAGGTCCGCGGCTGCTCGGGCGTCACGACCCGCGGCCGGGAGGCGTGGGGCCGGTCGGCGTCGCCGACGGCCGAGGATCCGCAGTTCGTCCGTTCGGTGCGGCTGCTGGCGACCGACCTGCTGTGCGACGACGGTCTGGGAGCGGCGTCGCCGCGGGCGGCGGGTTGAGCGACCGGGCGGCTTGCGGGCGGCGACTTGTCGAAACGTCTTTTCTTGAAAATCTCTCAACCTGGGGCCGTCATGCGGACGATCTTCTCACCTACGGGCGCGGCCCGCCCGCGGCGGTTAATCTGTAGCGGCTGGGTTGATTTTGAGGGCTTGTCGAGGACCCGCCTTGGCGCGTACTTACGCAGGCATTCTGGGATTGGTGGGCATGAGCACGGTCTGGCTGCAGGCGCTCAGGGGCGGGAGCCCGGTCGCGTCGGCCGCCGGGACGGCCATGCTGTGGCTGGCCGTTCTGGGCGCCGTCGGCTGGTTGGTGGGCTCGGTCGCTGACGCGACCATCGTGGAATCGGTGCGCCGGCGGCTCGAGGACGAGCTGGCCGCGCGCCGGGAGAAGGGCATCTCGAAAGACGCGCCGCGTTGATTCGCGGCGGGTCGGGCAGTGAGAGACGATCACGGAGGATTGCATGGCAACGGTTGTCGCGCCGAAGGAAGATATTGCCGAAGTTTGGCTGGCCTACAAGAAAGACCCGAGTCGCCGCGACCTGCGTAACCGGCTGGTTGAGCAGTATTTGCCGCTGGTGAAGTACAATGGCGAACGGATCTGGTCGCGGCTTCCCGACGGTGTGGAGCTCGACGACCTCGTGTCGGCCGGCGTGTTCGGCCTGATGGACGCGATCAACGCCTTCGACATGTCGCGGGGCGTGAAGTTCGAGACGTACTGCGTCCCGCGGATTCGCGGCGCCATGCTCGACGAGCTGCGGACGATGGACTGGGTCCCGCGGCTGGTCCGCTCCAAGGCGAGCAAGCTCAACGAGGCGGTGAAGCAACTCGAGGCGCGGCTGGGCCGCACGCCCAACGAGAACGAGCTTGCCAAGCACATGGAGCTGGACGTCGCGGAGCTCGAGAAGATGATCTCCGACGCGAACGCGGTGAACCTGATCAGTCTCAACAAGAAGTGGTACGAGACCGACAGCTACAAGGACGTGCGCGAGATCGACATTCTCGAAGACAAGAAGGGCGAGGATCCCACCCGCCGCATCCAGAAATCGGATCTGATGCGGCTGGTGACCAAAGGCCTAAACCGCAACGAGCGGCTGATCATCATCCTCTACTACTACGAGGAGATGACGATGAAGGAGATCGGCGCCACGCTGGCGCTGAGCGAGAGCCGCGTGAGCCAGATGCACAGCGCCATCGTCCAGCGGCTGCAAGGCCAGCTCGAGCTGCGGCGGCCGGAATTCGGCACCTGAGGCGCATGCCCCGGCCGCCGGCGGCGCGGCCCGACGGCGGCCGGCCGGCCGGCTTCGCGGCCGGCCGCCCCGTTCCCCGGCCGCCCCGTTCCCCGGCCGCGTCGTTCCCCGGCCGCCCCGTTCCCCGGCCGCG
>Ga0169931_10006241_pt1 | contig 18047 bp, 15 predicted proteins | sample Kivu_15m_20L_FD_129675 | JGI IMG/M metagenome (GOLD analysis project Ga0169931, IMG submission 129675) | Freshwater microbial communities from Lake Kivu, Western Province, Rwanda to study Microbial Dark Matter (Phase II) - Kivu_15m_20L... | ecosystem: Environmental > Aquatic > Freshwater > Lake... | reverse complement strand
GCCCACGAGGTCCACGACGGTCGCGCCCTGCGTCCCGCTCACATCCCCCGCCAACGCGCCGGTGAAGCTCCCCGCGCTCCCCGCCGTCGTGGCGCTCGTCGCGGTGGCCGCACTGGTGGCCGTGGCGGCCGTCAGTGCGAAACCTGCTGAACCCAGCCTTTGATCAGGCGAAAGCTGCTGGAGGCCATGGACTCCGTCGTCAAACCAAAGGCGAAGAAGGACATCCGGGACCGACAGTTGGGCGGGACCAATCGGCACGGTCATGTTGACCAAGTTGGTGTCGCCCAGCAGGACAGAGTAGAGGCCGCGGTTAACCGCCAGCGGCACGGCGGCCACTGGCGCAGCCCCGTCAATGCTGGACCCGTCATTGCTCCAAAGCGTGGTGCCGTTGGTGGCGACCAAAGCAAAGCGGAACTGTCCCAAGCCGGTGTAGGGAGCTCCGGCCACGGTGATTCTGCCCTGGTAACTTATCGCCCGGGGAGCATCCGCCCATACGGCTGCGGCAAAGCACCACAGCAATCCCAACCCGAAATGTATCTTCATGTGAAGCAGTCAACCTCCTCGGAATCGCGACGGGAAACGCCACGAACGCCCGGAACAGTAGCCAATTTTTGGGATAGTGCATTCCCAAAAAGATGGGGAGGAGACACTGCAGCTACCGCAAGAATCAGGCCATTCCAACCAATGCCGAAGAGGCTGCGCGAGGCCTCTGGCCTCGGCTATGCCCAACCAATAAGCCGCGCGACGGCCGTCCACGCGGCTTTCGGACAACCTTGGCTGGAAGGCTCAGAACCGAATCTTCGCCGGGAAAAACTCTGCGATCAGTTCCTCGTAGAACGGGCGCAGGGCTTTGGCGTCGGGTTTGGTGTGGCTCTTGGTGTAGAGGTCGTAGGGATTGAAGCGGCGGACCCAGGGCAGCATGGCGCGGTCCTGGTCGTTGAGCAGATGGCCGTATTCCTCCTCGCGATGCCACGGGTAGAAGCTGTGGTAGCGCAGCATGTAGAGGCCCTCCAGCGGCAGGTGATCCTTGCAGACGTGATAGATGTATTCGTCGTGGCCCCAGGACAGGTCCACCGCGTCGAGCCCGCAGCCTTCCTCGTAAACCCCGTTGCGGGTCTGGAATCTGGCGTTCTGGTAGTCGGGATTCGCCTCGAAGAACTTCGGGAAGACGATCTTGTTGGAGTAGGCGCAGCCGGTCGGGAAGGTGTCGCCCACGACGGCCCACTGCGGCTCGCCCCAGAGGCAGAGAATCTTGCCGAGGTCATGCACGAAGCCGGTGAGGATCATCCAGCGCGGCTGGCCGTCGCGGCGGAGCTGTTCGGCGGTCTGGAGCAGGTGCTCGAGCTGCGACATGTCGGTGTCGGGGTCCGAGTCGTCCACGAGCTGGTTGAGGTATTCCGCGGCCTCCCAGATGCCCATCTGCATGCGGTTCAGGCCGAGGAACTCCTGCTTCTTCGCCTTCACAAAATCATGGGTTTGGAACGTGTGGTTGAGCCGGTAGAACTCGCGCACGGTTGGCCGGGCGTCCGCCTCGTAGTTCCGGAACTCGGCTTCCTTCTTCTCGGGATCATAGCCCACGGTAGGCTTTTTCTTAGCCGTGCCTTCGGTCGGCATCGGCTCGGGGTAATGCTGGACCACGAAGTCCTCCCATTCGTCGAGGGACTTCAGGGGCTTGTTCATGTCGGCGGTAGGCGCGGTGCTCATGGAAAGGGTCTCGCGGAGGAACTTGGTGGCCGAGAACGGCGGCGGGCTCAAGCCAGATTTGCAGGCGGAAAGCAACCTTGGGCCGGTCGGCGGTCGTTTGCCTTCAGCGTTGGGTTCGGGCCTGGCGCCATTTGTCCAAGCCGACGGCAAGAACGATCACCACACCGATGATGATCTCCTGCGTGTAGGTCTGCCAGCCGAGCTGGTTGGTGCCGTTGCGCAGCAGCGCCATGATCAGCGCGCCGATGAGGGAGCCGCCGATGCTGCCCACGCCGCCGTTGAGGCTCGCGCCGCCGATAACGACGGCGGCGATGATGTCCAGTTCCAGGCCGACGGCGACGGTGGGGTCGCCCTGGGTAAGCCGGGCCAGCTGCAGCAGGCCGGCCAGCCCGAAAAGCGTGCCAGCGAGGGCGTAGGTGCCGCCTTTCACGAAGCCCACACGCACGCCGCTGTAACGGGCGGCCGTCTCGTTCGCGCCTACGGCGAAAACATACCGGCCGAAAACCGTCCGGCGCAGGATGAGCGCCATGATCGCGGCCAGGCCGAGCACAATCCACACGCCCCATGGCAGCGGCCAGAATTCCGACGGATTCACGCGGGCCATGAGCCGGTGAATGGGCGAATCGGGCGGCGCGTTGATGGTCTGGTTGTCGCCCAGCCACTTCGCGGCGCCGCGCACTGCGCCCATCATGCCCAGAGTCACTATGAAGGGCATCATGCGCAGGCCGGCGACGATGATGCCGTTGAACAGGCCGATGCCTGCGCCCACGGCCACGAGGGTCAGGAGCGTTCCCGCCGGCGACCAGCCGGCGACGAGCAGTTTGGCGCCCAGCACGCTGGTGAAGGCGACAACCGAGCCCACGCTCAGGTCTATGCCTCCGCCCACGATGATCAGCGTCATCCCCAGCGCTCCCACCGCGACGATCACGGTCTGCGTGAGGATGTTTTTGAAATTGCCGCCGGTGAAGATGAATTCGCGTTCCTCCGTGAGCGCGAACAGGCCGCAGACGAGCAGCAGCCCGAGAAACGGGCCGGACGCCTGGAGGAAACGGGTGAATCGGGACATCAGGAGCGCGGCTCTCTGAACCGCGAATATGAGGTTGATTGAAAACGGTGTCTTACGCGGCTCGGAGAGCCGCGCTCCCCGTCACTCCTTCAGATACTTCTTGATCGGCGGGGCTAGCAGGTCGGCGACGCCAGTATCGTTCATGTTCTCTTTGGTCACCAGGGTCACGCCGGTGTCGATGCGCTTTTCGACCTTCTCGCCGTTGAGATGCTGCACGACGGTCATCACGCCGAGGTAACCCATCTTGAGCGGGTCCTGGACTACGAGGCCCTGCACGTCGCCGTTCTTGAGATCGAGGACTGACTGGGTGCCGGAATCGAAACCGAGCATCTTCACCTTGCCGCCGGCCTGACCGATGTCGCGGAGCGCCTTGGTCATGGCGATGGTCGAGGTCTCGTTGGCGGCGAAGATGCCGTTCACTTCCTTGCCGAAGCGGTTCAGCAGATTCTGCGACGCCTGGTAGGCTGTTTCCCGCGTGGCGCCGGCATGCTGGTCGGACGAGATGACCCTGACGCCGGCGTGCTTGGAAAGCGCGTCGAGGAAACCGGCTTCACGAGCCTCGGTGCTGGCACTGCCGACCTGGTAGCGGAGCAGGATGACGTTGCCCTTGCCGCCAAGCAGCTTGGCGAGATGGTCGCCGGCCATCTGGCCGCCCTTGAAGTTGTCGGTGGCGACGAAGCTGATCTGGTGGTCCGATTTGAGGTCGGAATCGATGACAACGGTTGGAATCTTGGCCTGCACCGCGCTTCCGACGGGGGCGACGAGCGCCTGCGAATCGAGCGGAGCCAGGACGATGCCGCTGACCTTGCGCGCAGTGAAATTCTCGACCACCTGGATCTGCTGGTCGCGGTCGTCCTCACGGAGCGGGCCCTTCCAGAAAAGTCGGACCTTGGTGCCCTTCGCGGCAAGTTCCTGCTCGGCCTTCACCGCGCCGGCATGGATGGATTTCCAAAACTCGTGCGTGGTGCCCTTGGGAATGACGGCGATGGTGTAGGACTTGTCGGCGGCGAATACCGAGCCAACGAGGCAGAACGCCGCCGCCAATGCGCGAATCGGGGAGTGCATGGCCAAACCCTAGGCGCTGGAACCGGCGTCCGGCAAGCGTGCCGCAACAGCGCGAAGACGCTCGACACCCCGGCAGCGACATCCCGCGTTCGCCGGCTTGCCCGCGCCTGCCGCACCCGATACCAACGCCACATGCGCCTGCTGACCCGCTGTTTCCTCACCGCGCTCACCGCGCTCACCGCGTGCACCGCCCTTGCCGGAAGCCAGGACGGTGCGCTCGACATCTACTGGATCGATTCGGAGGGCGGCGGCTCGACCCTCGTCGTCACGCCCTTGGGCGAGAGCGTGCTGTTCGACGCCGGCAACCCCGGGGGCCGCGATCCCGGCCGAATCCACAAGGTCGCGACCGAAGTGGCCAAGCTGAAGCAGATCGATCACCTGATCGTGACCCACTTCCATATCGACCACTACGGCGGAGCGGCCGAGCTGGGCGCCCTGATGCCCATCGTCCACCTCTGGGACAATGGACTGCCGGATGCCGATCCGGACGGCAACCGGCAATCCAACTGGCAGCTGGCGAGCAAGGCTTACCGCGAGCTCAAGGCGCAACGCCACACCGTCAAGGCCGGCCTGAAGCTGCCCCTGCGCGTGTCCGCCGGTGACCTGCTGCTGGAACTGAACTGCGTGCTGGCCCGGCAGATGGCCGGCACCCCGCGGTTTGCTCCCCGCACGCCGACTGAGAAACCACTGCCCGCCCAGCCGGTGGACACCTCCGACAACGCCAACAGCTCCGCATGGGTGCTGCAGTTCGGCGATTTCCGCTTTTACGATGGCGGCGATTTGACGTGGAACTCGGAGGCCAAACTGGTCCAGCCCACTATTCTGGTGCCGGAAGTGGACGTCTATCAGGTAACGCACCACGGCTTCGCGGTGAGCAACCATCCGCAGCTCGTGCGGGCGTTGAACCCGACCGTGTCGGTGATGAACAACAGCCCGACGAAGGGTTCCGCCGCCGAGGTGTTCGCCACGTTGCGCAGCCTGCCGTCCCTGAAGGCGCAGTATCAGGTTCACCGGAACTCCCGTCCGGACGGGTCCACGAACAATTGCCCAGACGCGTTCATCGCCAACCGTGCTGAGAAGTGCGAGGCACACCCTATCCACTGCAAAGTCCACCCCGACGCGGACAAGTTCACTTTCTCGATTCCGGCGCACGGGCACACAGCGACCTACATCGTGCGGAAGAAGTGAGCGCCGCCGTCCCTGAATTCCGCCGATCGCTGCCTTGATCTGCGGGCGGCTTGCTCCGAAAGCGCGAGCCAGTCGCCGCGCGGCCGCGTTCCGGAACAATGATGCGTGGTCAACCCCGACTGCGGCTCACCGCCGCCAGGACGCCGCCGGCTAGCGACAGGACGCTGCACACAATCGGAGCCAGCCAGAACTCCGCCGGATGATCCACCCGGGCACCTTCCGGTTGAGCCGGCCGATGCAGCAGGGGAATCCGGTCGCCCACCCGATAGGCCGGCGGACGGGATGACATCCGAGTGTAGAAGGTAAATGCCGCTCCCAGTTGGTTGGTGAACTCGACGACCGGCGCCCAGGTGGAATCCGCTCCACCGCCGGTCTCACGCAACGCGACAACAGTGCCGGACGCCGGCACTGCCGACCGCAGGAATCGCCAGGACTGGACCGCCGTGAGGACGGCTCCGACCGCCATCAGCCAACAGAACAACAGCGCGAGCAAGATGGGAAGGCGCCGGGTCATTGCGGAGATTTCTCGCGCCCGATCCACGCCTTCATCCGCGGCTCGAGCACGTCGAGAGGGAGTGCGCCCTTGCCGAGCAGTTCATCATGGAACCGACGCACATCGAACCGTTCGCCCAGTTCCCGTTCGGCGAGCGCCCGCAGATCGCGGATCTTGAGTTCGCCCAGCTTGTAGGAAAGCGCCTGGCCCGGCCAGACGATGTAGCGGTCCACCTCGACCACGATGTCGTGCTCGGTCTTGGCCGCGTTGGCCTTGAAGAACTCAATCGCCTGGGCTCGCGACCAGCCAAGGGAATGCATGCCGGTATCCAAGACCAACCGGATGGCCCGCCACATCTCGTAAGTGAGCTGGCCGAACTTGGCGTAGGGATCGGTGAAGAAACCCATTTCCTCACCCAACCGTTCGGAGTAAAGGGCCCAGCCTTCGACAAAGGCGGTCGTCTCGGCGTGCTTCTGAAATTCCGGCACGCCCTCAAGTTCCTGAGCCAGCGCGATCTGGAGGTGATGCCCCGGGACCGCCTCGTGCAGCGTCAGCGCCTCCATCTCGTATTTCGGCCGGGTCTCCAGCGCGTAGGTGTTTGCATAGAAGACACCCGGCCGGCCGTAGCTGGCCGCTCCCGGCTGGTAATACGCAGTAGTCTGGGACTTCTCCGCGTAGCTCGGGATCGGCAGCACACCGTAGGGCAGCCGCGGCAGCCGGCCGAACAGCTTCGGCAACTGGAGGTCCACGCGCTTCGAGACGTCGCGGTAGCCCGCCAGCAATTCCGTGCCGCGCTCGAAATAGAACTGCCGGTCGGTCCGGAGGAACTGGAGGAATTCCGCGAAGCTGCCCTTGAAGCCCACCTGCGCGATCACCTTTCCCATCTCGGCGCGGATGCGTTTCACCTCGGCCTGTCCGATGGCGTGGATTTCCCGCGGCGTCAGTGCGGTGGTCGTGCTGCGGCGCGCCCGGAACGCATACCACGCCTCGCCGTCGGGCAGTGCCGTGGCGGCGATGCTTTCGCGGGACTTGGGCACATATTCCTCCGCCAAAAACCGGTGAAGTTCCCGGAACTTCGGATAGAAGACGTTCGTGATGGCCGCCAGCGCCCGGCCACGGAGCGCCACCTGTTCGGTTGCCGGAATGACGGTGGGCAACTCCCGGAACGGACGGAACACGGCGCTGTCCTGCGGATCGGCCGGCAGATTGTTGAGCACCTGCTGCGGCACGTCGCGCAGTGTGATGCGGGGTGGCGTGATGCCTCGGGCGAGCCCTTCGCGCAGCAGTTCCAGGGTCTGGTCCACCAGCTTTCCCGAGCCCTCCAGACGGGCGATCATGTCGGCGAAGTCGGCCGGCTTGCCTGCCGGCATGATGCTCAGCGTCTGCGCGACGGCCTGCTGCACGCCGCCCATCTGGTTGACCGGCAGCAGTTCGTCGGGAAACCGCAGGCCTTCCTTGGCCTGCGCGAGCTGCCGCTGAAAGAGATCGTGGTAGAGCTGGTCGTCCGTTCCGAGCGCCGCGCGGTCGATGCTCGCGAGCACCTTGATCGGCCGGTCAAGCTCGGCGCGCTGGCGGTCCCGGGTGGCTTTGGAAAGATCGGACCACCGCGCGTTCTGGCCGGAAAAACCGTTGTAGGTCGCGGCCTCGGGCGACTCCAGCATCTCGTAGCGCCATTCGAGATCGAAGAGTTGCCGGAGGCGGACAGCCTCGTTGGTCTTCCCCTTCGAGGCGGCCAAGGCTCGGAAATCCGCATCAAATTCAGCCGGCGTCACCGGGGCCGCGTGGCTCCAGAAAACCGCGCAGGCCGTCGCCCAACTGAGAATCGTCCGTCTCATTGCCCAAGCAAGGCGTCCGCCTGCGGGCCGGTCAAGTCAGCCGAGGAACGCCGTCAACGGACTGGTCGGGCTGGCCGTGTCGAGCGGCGCGCCCAGACCAAGCTCGAACGCGGTCCGGCCCGCCTCCACGGCCTGACGGAACGCCACGGCCATGCGGTTTGGATCGCCCGCGACGGCGATGGCCGTGTTCACGAGCACCGCGTCGGCCCCGATTTCCATCGCTTCCGCCGCATGGCTGGGCGCGCCGATGCCGGCATCCACAACCACCGGCACGGTCGCCTGTTCGAGGATGATGCGGATCTGGTCGCGAGTCTGCAGGCCGCGGTGCGATCCGATGGGCGAGCCCAACGGCATCACCGTCGCCGTGCCGATTTCCTGCAGGCGCTTGGCCAGCACCGGATCGGCGTTGATGTAGGGCAGCACCGTGAAGCCTTCCTTCACCAGGATCTCCGCAGCCTTGAACGTCTCGATCGGATCGGGCAACAGGTAGCGCGGGTCGGGATGAATCTCCAGCTTCACCCACTTCGGCAACCCGGCCGCGACCGCGAGCCGGGCGAGCCGGACCGCCTCCTCGGCGTTCATCGCGCCGCTGGTGTTGGGCAGGATCAGATAGCGGGCCGAATCAATGAACTCGAGGATGTTGGCGAACGGATCCTTGCGGCCGGTGAGGTCCGCACGTCGCAGCGCGACGGTCACCATCTGGGTGCCGCTGGCAGCCAGGGCATCGCGCATGGATTCGGGCGAAGGGAACTTGCCCGTGCCCACGAACAGGCGGCTGGAAAACTCGCGACCGGCAATGACCAACGGCTTCGACATGGGGCGGAGATTCTGGCCGGGGAGAGTTTGGTTGTCGAATCCCGAGCGCAAAGGCGTCCTTTGCACCGGAACAGGATCACAGGCATTGCCAGCGAAATGAACCGGCGAGACGGCGCTGGCAGGACAGTGCGCGACGCCGCAGCGTCGGTTGACACGCGGGCAATCCGGAGTCCTTTTGCTGCGTCTGGCTGGTGATTCGCCGGCCGCCGGGTGCTGTTCCCGGACGATTCTCATGCCGTTTTTCCTGCTTCTCATCTTGGCCGCGTTGGTGTTCGTAATCGTCGAGATGGCGGTCACGTTCGCCGTGGCGCGGCGGCTGCGAAACTTCGGGATCGTGGACGTGGTGTGGTCGCTGGGGTTCACACCCATCGTGTGGCTCTACGCCGGGCTCGCGGCCCTGCGCGCCCACGACGTGAAGCTGGCCCGCTTCGAGGAATGGAACTGGCCCGCCGCTCTCGTGCTTACCGCGCTGGTCACCGGCTGGAGCCTGCGGCTCGGACTGCACCTGTGGGTCCGCGTGCGGTCACATCACCCAGTAGAAGACGTCCGTTACGCCCGCCTCCGGGAAGAGTGGGGTCCGCAAACCGACCGCAAGATGGCCGGTTTCTTCCAGGTGCAGGGCGTCCTCCAGGTGGTGCTGTCCTTGCCGTGGCTGCTGACGATCCTTGACGACCACTCTACCCAGGAGTTCCAGCTCACGTGGCTCCACTGGCTGGGCGTGGCCCTCTGGGTCATCGGGCTGCTCGGCGAATCCATCGCTGACCGTCAACTGGCGGCGTTCCGGGCGGACCCGGCGAACAAAGGCAAGGTGTGCCAACTCGGCCTGTGGAACTATTCGCGGCATCCGAACTATTTCTTCGAATGGCTGGTCTGGGTCGGCTACGCCGTCTTCGCGCTCAGCGCGCCGTGGGGCTGGCTGAGCCTGCTCGCGCCGGCGCTGATGTGGCACTTCCTGGTCAACGTGACCGGCATCCCGATGACCGAGGAGCTGTCCGTTAAGAGCAAGGGCGACGCCTATCGCGACTACCAGCGGTCGACGAGCGCTTTTGTGCCGTGGCCAAAGAAACCGTGCTGAAACCACGAATGAACACAGATGTGCCTCTGCCAGGCCGGACAGTGATCGACATGGATCCCCTCGCACGGGTGGTCATCGGTGTTTGAACTACCCGTTTTTCATGCTCGACTCCCTCCTCACCCGCGACGTCTTCCCCGACTTCCTTCTCCGTTTCGGAATTCGCCGACTGCTCCGCCAGCGCCTCCGCGAGGAGGACCAGGGCGGACTCGAACCGAACCGCGCCCATCTGTTCGCGCTCGTCGAGGAACTGCGCCGTTCGCCCATTGCCATCGAGACAGCGGCGGCCAACGAGCAGCATTACGAGGTGCCCACCCGCTTTTACCAGCTCTGCCTTGGGCCGCGCCTGAAATACTCGTCCGGCTACTATCCGACCGGCAGCGAGACGCTCGCCCAGGCCGAGGAGATCATGCTCGCGCTCACCTGCGAGCGCGCACAGCTCGCCGACGGACAGGAAATTCTCGAACTCGGCTGCGGCTGGGGTTCGTTGACGCTCTGGATGGCCGAAAAATATCCGCAGGCCCGCATCACCGGCGTCTCCAATTCCGCCACGCAGAAACTGCACATCGATGCCGAATGCGCCCGTCGCGGACTGAAGAACGTCACGATCATCACCTGCGACATGAACCGGTTTGAGCCGCCGGCCTCCGCTCGTAGCAGCCGAGGTGACGAGGCTCATTCGGCAGATAGTCAGAGCCTCCCTACGTCGGCTCCTACGGATGAACGGTGCATCGGCCGTTTTGACCGCGTGGTCTCGGTCGAGATGTTCGAGCACATGAAGAACTACGAACGGCTGCTTGGGAACATCGCCCGTTGGCTCAAACCCGACGGTCGCCTCTTCGTTCACATCTTCACGCACAAGGATTTCGCCTATCACTTCGTCGCCCGCGACGAGACGGACTGGATGAGCCGCTACTTCTTCACCGGCGGCATCATGCCCAGCGACGACCTGCTGCTCTATTTCCAGCGCGACGTGGAACTGGTGAACCACTGGAACGTCTGCGGCCGGCACTACGGCCAGACCGCCGAACACTGGCTCCAGAACATGGACGCCCACGAGCCGGAGATCCGCCAGATCTTCCGAGACACCTACGGTCCCAGAAACGAGACGAAGTGGTGGGTCTATTGGCGCGTGTTCTACCTCGCGTGTGCCGAGCTGTGGAATTTCCGCGGCGGCAACGAATGGCTGGTGAGCCACTACCTGTTCCGCCCGCGTTGAGGCCGCGAAGTGGGACGGACTGCCAGCCTGCCCGGCGTTGGCCCATCCGTTCGAGATCCGCTTAGCCACTTACGCTCTTGTCTCGCAGCCCCGGAAGGCCGCGACGAACCGGGCGGCCTGGCGGGTGAACCATTCCCAGTCGCCGGCTGCGGCGCGCTTGGCGTCGAAGAGCGGCCCACCCACCCCAAACGCATCCGCGCCGGCCTGTTGGAAGGCCGGCAGGGATTCCACCGTGACTCCGCCCGTGGGCATCAGCGGAATCTCCGGGAAGGGTGCCTTCACGGCCCGAATATGCGCCGGCCCGAGCTGATCGGCCGGAAAGATTTTCACCATCGTCGCGCCCAGTCGCCACGCGGTGAGAATCTCCGTGGGCGTCATCGCCCCGGGCATCACCGGCACGGAGCGCTCCACGCAGGCCCGGATGACTTCCGGCACCACGGCCGGGGTGACCACAAAGGACGCCCCGGCAGCCAGGGCGCGGTCCAGTTCGGCCAAGGTCGTGACCGTGCCCGCCCCGACATTGCCACGGTCCCCGACCAGGTCGCAGGCCAGGCGGATCAGGTCGTCCGCACCTGCGGAATTCATCGTGATTTCCAGATTCCGCAGGCCACCCGCGAGCGCCGCCGGCACGAGCTGCTTCACCTGATCGGCCGGAAAAAAACGGAGGATGCCGACGACCGGAAGTTCGCGGAAACGGGCGGGATGAAAAGGCGCGGGGTTCATGAAGTCGTGGATCAGAAATGAACGATTGCAGGCATCAACGGCCTGCCTCCTTGGTCGCAATCTGGCGGAGGATCACCGCCTGCCCGGCGGCGGACAGCGGCTCCGCGTCCAGGGCACGCAGTTGGTTTCCGAACCCGAGGGCATCGCCCGCCAAGGTGTAGGCGTCCCGGATGGTTCCGCCGGCAGCAACGATCACGGGCAATTCCCGGTTCCGCAGCGTCGCCAATTCGGCACCGATCAACAGGCCGCTGAGGAACGAGGCGTTGGCGCGGGCTGCCTGTTGGTCGAGGACCTGGCGAGTGCGAACCCGGAACAGGGCTCCGGTCAGCGGCGCGCGGTCCAGTTCGCGCACGCCCTCGACAAACGCGGTGGCATCCACCGGAGCTGCGGGGTCCACCGAATGGCGCAGCACGCTTTGCCGGGAGAGCAGATCGAACAGCTCGCCGGTCATGAACGTGCGCAAATCGGTGATTGTGTCGGCCTCAACCGTGAAGTGTTTCGAATGGGTCCCGGGCAAAACCACCGTAACCCGGGACGGCAGATCGCTTCCGAGAGCCGCCGCAAGACCGATGGCCTGCGTTTCCTCGCCCCGCGCCATGTCGGTTTCACCACGGAGTCCGGAAACCAAAAACATCCGTCCCTCAAGGTGTTCCCAAACGACGTCCTTGCCATCGAGGGCGAACGGCAGCCGGGCGTAGGACAGTTCACGCCAGCCGATGGTAGAGCTGGCCATGCCCGAAATGACGACCGGCAGATTCTCCGCGGCGCCGAGCTGCACGAGCCCTCGCGTCAGAACTTCCCGGAACGCGGCGGCGCGGTCCCCACCCAGGGCCGCCAGCTTGGCGGCGCCGTCGTCGGTGCGGACTTCCGCCACGACCGGACCGCCCACCAGCCGAAGCCGGAAGTTCGAAGTGCCCCAGTCGCAGCTGACGAAGTTCATCGTTCGCGCCAGCGTGACCATTCCAGCCCCGGGCGGTCCACGCGGAACTGGACGAGCCGCTTCTCGTGAGCCTCGGTGACGTAAACCATGCGCCCGTCCACACCACCAAAGCAGAGATTCGTCGGGCTTGGTCCGAGCACCGCCACTTCCCGCAGGACTTCGCCGCGGGGGGACAGTTTTACCACGGTGCCCTTGCCATGCCGGGTGATGTAGAGATTGCCGTCCACGTCGCACCTCATGCCGTCAAAGCCGAAGTCTTCGAACTTCCGGAGCAGCCGCTTGCCGCCGAGGGAACCGTCGGCCGCCCGGTCAAACGCCCACACGTTGCGTTGGACGCTTTCGTTCACATAGACCGTCTTGCCGTCGGGACTGACCTCGATCCCATTGGTCGTGCCCATGCCGGCCGCTTCCCGGTGGGCGCGACCATCCGAGGTGATGCGCCAAAGCTGACCGGTGCCGTCCTTCCAGTTCGGGTCGCTGGCATAGAGGGTTCCATCCGGTGCGATCGCCAAGTCGTTGGGCTGGTTCATCGCAGGCTCATGGACCCACACAGAGACCGCCCGGGTCTTGGGGTCCACCCGCAACACGTTGTGGCCGGTGTAGTCGGCGACGAACATCACGCCGTCGCGCCCGAACCGGATGCCGTTGCCGGCGCTGCCGTCCGGGAGGGCCAGGAACAGCTCAGCCCGACCTTCCGGAGTGACCCGGGCCAGATTGCCGGCTTCGCGGAAGCTGACACAAAGGACATTGCCCTCGCGGTCGCAGGCCGGCCCTTCGATTCCGGCGGTGAATTCGCCCGACGTGAGCGGGGTGGCCACAAAAAGCGCCTCCGCCCCTGCCGATAGGCCGACCAGGAAGGCCGCCGCGGCGCCGTTCCGGAAGAAGTTCATGCGCCCGGAGTAACAGACCGGCAGGCCACGTCACGCCTGCAATCCGGATCACGGCAATCGCCCAGTCAGTGCTTTTTTCAGCCTTTGACGCTGGTTTCCCCCGACCCTAGCCTCACCGCTCCTTAAAATCTGGGCTCCGCCATGTTAGGTCTGCTTTTCAAAATAATCTTCGGCTCCCGCAACGAACGTGAAGTGCGGAAGCTTCGTCCGTTGGTGGCGAAGATCAACGAACTGGAACTTCAGCTCCAGTCCCAGCCCGAGGAGCTCCTGCGGGAAAAGACCGCGGCGTGGAAGGCCAAGCTCTCCCCCATCACCGACAACGAGGAGCTCAAGCGCGAGCTGGAAGGCATCCTGCCCGAAGCGTTCGCGGTGGTGAAAAACGCGTGCCGGCGCCTCACCGAATCCAAGGCCGTCATCCACGTCCGAGGCCATGATATCGTTTGGAACATGATCCCGTTCGACGTGCAGCTCATCGGCGGCACCTCACTGCACCGGGGCCACATCTCGGAAATGGCCACCGGCGAAGGCAAGACGCTCGTTGGCACCCTGCCCGTTTATCTCAACGCCCTCAGCGGCCGGGGCGTCCATGTCGTGACCGTCAACGACTACCTCGCCTCGCGTGACTCGGAGTGGATGGGGGCGATCTACCGGTTCCTCGGCCTGAACGTCGGCTGCATCCTGCACGACCAGCCGCCGGCCGTCCGCCGGCAGATGTATGCCTGCGACATCACCTACGGCACGAATGCGGAATTCGGCTTCGACTACCTCCGCGACAACGGCATGGCCACGACCAAGGAGGAACAGGTCCAGCGGGGTCACTATTTTGCCATCGTGGACGAAGTGGACTCTATCCTCATCGACGAGGCCCGCACGCCGCTGATCATCTCCGGTCCGGCGGTCGTTTCTGTCGAACAGAAATATCGCGAGTGGAAGCCCACTGTGGAACGGCTGGTGCGCAAACAGAAGGCGCACTGCGAGGAGATGCTCAAGGAAGCCGAAGGCCTCCTGCAGCAGCTACAGGGCGCGCCGAAGAACGCCGAGGAACTCGAACGCCAGCTCGCCGCCCTGCTTTACCGCGTGAAGCTGGGCCAGCCCAAGGCCGAGGGACTGCTCCGGATGTTCGAAGATCCGGCCAACCAGAAGCGGGTCCAGCTCTACGAGGTCGAACTGCACACCGACCAGTCGAAGAAGCAGCTCTACGCCGAGAAGGAGCAGCTTTATTTCGCGATGGAGGAAAAGTCCCACGAGGCCGATCTCACCGAGAAAGGCCGGCAGTTCATCTCTCCGAACGATCCCGACGCCTTTGTGCTGCCGGATCTGGCGACCGCCTTCAGCCAGATTGACGGCGACAACTCGTTGGAGCTCCGCACCCGCCTGGAAAAGAAAAAGGAGCTCCAGGCCGCGTTCGAGGAACGCGCCCAGGTCATCCACGCGATCTCCCAGCTGCTCAAGGCTTACAGCATCTACCAGCGCGACGTGCAATACGTCGTCCAGAACAACAAAGTCATCATCGTGGACGAACACACCGGCCGCCTGATGACCGGTCGGCGCTGGAGCGACGGGCTTCACCAGGCAGTCGAGGCCAAGGAGGACGTCGAGATTGAACGCGAGACCCAGACCCTCGCCACCATCACGATTCAGAACTACTTCCGCCTCTATTCCAAGCTGGCCGGCATGACCGGCACAGCCGAGACGGAGGCCCAGGAATTTCACGACATTTACAAGCTCGGGGTGATGACCATCCCGACCAACCGGCCCAACATCCGCAAAGATCGCAACGATTCCGTTTACAAGACCCGGCGCGAAAAATTCACCGCGGTCATCAACGAGATCCGCGAGATGCACAAACTCGGGCGGCCGGTGCTCGTCGGCACCATCTCGGTGGACACCAGCGAAATGCTCAGCCGGGCCCTGAAAAAGGAAGGCCTCGTCCACTCCGTGCTCAACGCCAAGTATCACGAGCAGGAGGCGGAGATCGTGACCCGGGCCGGTCAGCGCGGCGCCATCACAATTGCCACCAACATGGCCGGCCGCGGCACGGACATCAAACTGGGTGAAGGCGTGGCCGAAGTCGGCGGCCTGCACGTGCTGGGCACCGAACGCCATGAGTCCCGCCGCATTGACCGGCAGCTCCGTGGTCGTTGCTCACGTCAGGGCGACCCCGGGTCATCGCACTTCTTCATCTCACTGGAGGACGACCTGATGCGCCTCTTCGGCTCCGACCGCATCACGCGCATCATGGAGCGCATGGGCTTGGAAGAGGGCCAAGAACTTGAGCATCCGCTGCTGAATCGCTCGATCGAGCAGGCACAGAAGCGGGTCGAGCAGCACCACTTCCAGCAGCGCAAGCGGACGTTGGAATACGATGACGTGATGAACAAGCAGCGCGAAGTCATCTACGGCTTCCGCAACGAAATCATCCAGTCCGCCGACGTGCGTGACCGGCTGATGGACGTGATGGAGGAAGTCGTGCTGCTGAAGGTTCAGGAGTTTACCTCGGCCGAGACCGATACGTCCGAATGGAACATCCGCGGCTTGTCGGACTGGGTGAACCTCACGTTCCCGCTGGGACTGCCCGAGGAGGAGATCCTCAAGGTGGCCCGGAGCGGCAAGCAGGCACCCGTGGCCGGCTCGCTTTTTGACGGCTTGTCCGAGGCCCAGTTCGCGACGGTGACCTTCCTGATCAAGTCGGTCCGCGACGCCTACGAACTGAAGGTCAGCCTGGAGAATCCCGGCGCGCTCGCCAGCGTGGAACGCTACACCGTGCTCAGCGCCATTGACCGGCTCTGGCAGGAGCACCTCTACGCGATGGATTCCCTGCGCGGCCACATCGGCCTCCGCCAATACGGCCAGCGCGATCCGCTCATCGAATACAAGGTCGAGGCGTTCAAGCTCTTCGACGAGCTGATGATCAACATCAAGAGCGAGACCTGCTCGAACATCTTCCGCAGCGCCTCGAGCCTCATGGCGTTCGAGCAGTTCTTCCACAGCCTGCCGCAGGTCACCATCCACCAGACTGCCAGCGCCTTCAGCGAGGCGGCGGCGCAGGAACAGGCGGCCGCCAATCAGGCGGGCGGAGCGATGGTCAGTGAGGCCAACGAGGCGCTGGCCCAGGCCCAGCCAATCCGCTCCAGCATGCCCCGGGTCGGACGCAATGACCCCTGCCCATGCGGCAGCGGCAAGAAGTTCAAGAACTGCCACGGCCGTTGAGATCCGGAACAGACCGGCGTCAGGCCGCAACCGGCCCGACGCTGGCACGGATCCAGTCCAGATACCGGCCGCTGCCACCCGCGAACGGAAGTGTTACGAATTCCGCGGTGTCGTAGGGGTGATTTGCCAACACGAGCTGCTCCAACGGCTTCAGCCGCGCCCGGGTGGTCTTGAACAGGATGAGAGTTTCGGCCGTCGACTCCAATTTGCCCTGCCACCAGTAGTGCGACTCGATCTGCGGGAGCAGGTTGGCACAGGCCACCAGACGGGCTTCGAGCGCCAGACGGGCCAGACGGCGGGCAACCTCAACCTCGGGAGCAGTGACCAGGACCAGCATTTCTCCGGTAGCGCGTTTCATGCGACACACCGAAGCAGTTTCCGGCGTCCTCTGCAAACGGCAGCGTCAAATCTGGGTTCCTGTATGTGCGCTTGATCCCGGGATTTGAAGGGAATCTGTAAGGAGGACAGCCAAGAATCGGAAACTGCCCTGCAAACCTCCGGGTTGCCCCGCCGCCGTCGGCGTGCCTAACTCCTGTCCGCATGTTTGAAATCGCCAATTACGTGCTCCAGGGAGCCGGTCAGGTCACGCCCGCACTGGTGGACAGGGTTCTCCGCAGCCTGCCGATGTGGAAGGTGGAGTTCGCCCAGATCAATGCACCGCAGTTCCCGCACCTGGTGAACCAGCTCGAGTTCCTCGCCGACGCGGTGGAGGATGTCGCCGAGGGTGCCTACAAGGAGCTGCCGTATCACGCCTTCGCCGCGGCCGTCTTTGCGATCACCTACGCCCACCGCAAGACCGACATCATTCCGGATTTCGTCAGCGGTCACCTGGGGCGGGCGGATGATTCCAGCATCGTGCGCGCAGTCCTGATCCTGCACGAGAAGCCCTTCGCCAAATACGCCGAAGCCCAGGGCTTCAACTGGGACAAGATCACCGACAAGCCCTGAGCCCCGCTGCGGCGTGTCCCGATGAAGCTCCGCTACTGGCGCTACGATCTTGCCCTGCGTCATTCTTGGGCCATCGCCACCGACGTCCGCCAGGGTGCGGTGACCGGCAAGTCGGTTTATCCGGTCGTCTTCGTCGAACTGACTGACGCCCTTGGCCGCACCGGCATCGGCGAAGGGTCGCCGTCCAGTCAGTATCAGGAGTCCCACGAGACCGTGACGGAGTTTCTCGCCCGAGTGGACCCGGGCCGGTTGTCGTTCGACGACATCGAAGGCAGCATGGACTATCTTCAGTCCGTCGCTCCCGGGCGTTATCCGGCGAAATGCGCCCTCAATCTGGCCTTGCTGGACGGAGCGGCCAAAGCGGCCGGCCGGCAGGTCCATGAGTTTCTCGGCTTGGGCTTCACCGAAGGTCACCACCTCACCTCCTTCACGATCGGCATCGATTCGCCGGAAATGATGGCCGCCAAAACGGTCGAAGCGGTCGCTGCGGGAATGCCCGTGCTGAAAATGAAGCTCGGCGGCCCGAAAGATCGGGAGAACTTCGCTGCCGTGCGTGGAGCGGCTCCCCAGACAGCCATCCGGGTCGATGCCAATGCGGCGTGGAAAACTCCCGCGGAAGCGCTCCGCAACATTGAATGGGTCGCTGCCGACGGCAACGTGCAGTTCGTCGAGCAACCGATGCCGCCGCAGTTGCCCGAAGCGGACTGGGCGTGGCTCAAGGAACGGTCACCGCTGCCGCTGATCGGCGACGAATCCTACCAGTCCGCCGCCGATGCCGAGACCTGCGCCCAGCGTTTCCACGGAGTGAACGTGAAGCTGGTCAAGACCGGCGGCATCACCGCCGGCAAGGCCGCGCTCGAGGCCGCCCGGCAACGCGG
>Ga0169931_10006240_pt1 | contig 18047 bp, 19 predicted proteins | sample Kivu_15m_20L_FD_129675 | JGI IMG/M metagenome (GOLD analysis project Ga0169931, IMG submission 129675) | Freshwater microbial communities from Lake Kivu, Western Province, Rwanda to study Microbial Dark Matter (Phase II) - Kivu_15m_20L... | ecosystem: Environmental > Aquatic > Freshwater > Lake... | reverse complement strand
GATTATGATAAGCTAGCCGACCACATCGGACAGTTTCCAACCGTGATGGTTTCGCCATATGATACCGATTTGATTTCTGAAGGCAGCGAGGTGCGAAGAAAATGGATGGATGGCATTATCAGCCAATATGACCGTGTATATTTGGATGCTCTGATGCGATATAACGCCATTTTGGAGCAACGAAATGCACAATTGAAAAATGCAGCGAAATCTGGACTTTTTGATACAGAATCCTTGGATGTTTGGGATGAACAATTGGTGGATATGGCTGTGGTTATTCATCAAAAGCGGAACAGTTTTATTCACAAATTTACCCCCTTACTCCAACGCTATTTTTCAGAAATTGCGCGCAGTGATGAACGAATTGGTTTCGTTTACAAGTCACAGTTGGAAGACACGGATTTCTCTATTTTACTTCAACTGGCACGCGACAAAGACCGAGTTTTGGGTTACACGACCGTTGGTATCCACAAAGATGATTTGATTTTTGAATTGCACGGACATCCCATTAAAAAAGTGGGTTCTCAAGGACAACAAAAGTCGTTTTTGATTGCTTTGAAGATGGCACAATTCGACGAACTGACCTTGACCTTGGGCGTGAAACCTGTTTTGCTCCTTGATGATGTGTTTGATAAATTGGATAATGAACGTGTCACACAGCTAATGAAATTGGTATCTGAACATAAATTCGGACAAGTTTTGGTTACCGACACTGATGAAGAACGGGTGCGTGCCATTTTTGCGAAAATTGATGTGCCCATGCGTTTGTTTCATGTTGAATCTGGAAAAGTTGTTTGCCATGAGCAAGAAACCGCGCACTAACGAATCCACCTTGGGTGAAGCCATTGAAAGGCTTTTGAAAGCTTACCACATGGATGGCAAGATGCGCGAAATGGACATCATCAATGGTTGGGAAGAAATGATGGGAAAAGCGATTGCCCTACGCACCACAAATATTTACATCCACGATGGTATTTTACATTTGTCTATTTCCTCTTCCGTGATGCGCGATGAGTTGAAGTACGGCAAACAAGTGATTATTGAGCGCGTGAATCAAGTAGCGGGAGAAGCCATAATTCGCGACGTTTGGTTTGATTGAGATTGAACTGACAAAAAGTCCTTGATAAAAAACTGGCAACATGTTTGACTTAACCGAACATATCAGTTAATTTAGCAAAATTTTTAATTTAAACTTGAAATCATGGCAGTTGAAATAACAGACAGCAACTTTTCAGACGTAGTAACAAACGCTGACAAACCAGTAGTAGTTGATTTTTGGGCAGCTTGGTGCGGTCCATGTAGAATGGTAGGTCCGCTTATCGAAGAAATGCACGGCGAATATGACGGTCGCGCTGTAATCGGGAAAGTTGATGTTGACCAAAATCCAGGTGTTTCTGCGCAATTTGGTGTACGTTCTATCCCAACAATTTTGTTCATTAAAAATGGACAAGTTGTTGATAAAGTGGTAGGTGCGGTACCAAAAGCTACATTGACACAAAAATTGGATGCAATTTTGTAATCCATCCATTTATTGAAAATCTCAAATGCCTGGCCACGTGCTGGGCATTTTTTTTGGCATCTTAAAATGATTCGGAATACGTTTCCTATAAAATTGTATTTTTGCGACATATAAAACGATTGTAAACAATGTCTCACGGAATTAAACCAGGCGTTGCCACTGGCGACGATGTTCAAAAGATTTTTCAATGGGCCAAAGCCAACAGTTTTGCTTTGCCTGCGGTGAATGTGACCAGCTCAAGCACGGTAAATGCTGTCATGGAAACGGCTGCTAAATTGAATGCTCCAGTTATCATTCAGTTTTCCAATGGTGGTGCGCATTATTTTGCGGGTAAAGGTTTGAAAAATGACAACGAAAAAGCGGCAATTGCTGGTTCGGTTGCTGGCGCTAAACATGTTCATGCTTTGGCTGAATTGTACGGTGCTACTGTGATTCTTCATACCGACCATTGCGCGAAAAATCTATTGCCCTGGTTTGATGGTATGTTGGAGGCTGGCGAACAGTTTTTTGCCGAAACAGGTAAGTCTTTATACAGCTCGCACATGTTGGATTTGTCGGAAGAACCCATCGAGGAGAATATCGAATTGTGCAAGCATTATCTTGCGCGCATGTCTAAAATGGGCATGACTTTAGAAATTGAATTGGGCATCACTGGTGGAGAAGAGGATGGCGTCGATAATTCTGATGTGGATAGCTCAAAATTATACACCCAACCCGAAGAAGTGGCTTATGCTTACGAAGAATTGAAAAAAGTATCAGATCGCTTCACTGTGGCTGCTGCTTTTGGCAATGTTCACGGAGTTTACAAGCCCGGAAATGTGAAATTGCAGCCGATTATTTTGAAAAATTCGCAGGAATTTATTCAACAAAAATTTGGAACAGGTCACAATCCAGTTGATTTTGTCTTCCACGGTGGCTCTGGTTCTACTTTGGAAGAAATCCGTGAAGCAATTGGCTATGGCGTGATTAAAATGAATATTGACACTGATTTGCAATTTGCTTTCACTGAGGGTACGAGAGATTACATCTTGGTAAAAAAGGACTATCTGATGACACAAATCGGCAATCCAGAAGGGGATGATAAGCCGAACAAAAAATACTACGACCCGAGAAAATGGATGCGCGAATCTGAGTTGACTTTCATAAAACGTTTGGAGCAGTCATTTGCGGATTTGAATAATGTGAATACCTTGTAATCATCATAAAAAAATTGAATTATGGTTTGGTTTAAAAGAGAAAAAGAGGGGATTACAACCTCCACCAAAGAGAAAAAAGAAACACCGGAAGGCTTTTGGTACCAGTGCCCAAAATGTAAAACGGTTGTTACAGCTGATGACCACGCGGCTTCTTCTTACGTTTGCTCCAGTTGCACTTTTCATTCGAGAGTAGGCTCTAAAGAATATTTTGATGTGCTTTTTGATGAAGGTAAATTCACCGAGTTTGCTGAGAATTTGACTTCTGCCGACCCGCTTGAATTCACCGATACTAAAAACTACAAAGACCGCGTGAAAGCCACCATGGCCGGCAGTGGATTGAAAGATGCCATTCGCACAGCACATGGAAAAATTCATGGTCAACCAGCGGTTATTGCGTGCATGGACTTTGGTTTCATTGGTGGTTCGATGGGTTCGGTAATGGGTGAAAAAATTGCCCGCGCTGCCGATAAAGCCATGGAATTGAATTGCGGTTTGATTATCATCTCAAAATCGGGTGGTGCGCGCATGATGGAAGCCGGACTTTCATTGATGCAAATGGCCAAAACAAGTGCCAAATTGACACAGCTTTCTGAGAAAAAATTGCCTTATATCAGTTATTTAACAGACCCAACAACGGGTGGCGTTACAGCTTCATTTGCCATGTTGGGTGATTTGAATGTTGCTGAGCCAGAAGCACTTATCGGTTTCGCTGGACCGCGCGTGGTGAAAGAAACCATTGGTCGCGATTTGCCCGATGGATTCCAAACTTCTGAATTTGTGCTCGAACACGGATTCTTGGATTACATCTCCGACCGTCGTGAAATGAAGGACAAAATAGGGCAGTCCCTGAAGTTCTTTTATAAATAGAAAAGACAAATTATCATAATGAAACGGGCAGGTAGTACTTGTCCGTTTTTTTTGTACCCTTTACCAAACAATATTTTTTTAGCTTTGCCTTCAAATCATGATAAAATGGAAAAGCAAAAGCAAGGATTCATCAATAGAGCATTAGGAACTGTTGAACGTGTTGGAAATAAATTACCCGATCCGGCGGTGTTGTTCATTTATTTGATTTTGGTGGTTTGGGCTTGTTCAGCTATTTTTTCCGCCATGGAGGTTTCTGTGATGGATATGACAGGAGAAAAAGTGGCAGTCAAAAATTTGTTGACAGGTACTTCTTTTGCGGTATTTTTCTCAGAATTGGTGAAGATTTTTACGGGTTTTCATCCGCTAGGTGTTGTACTCGTTGCCATGTTGGGTGTGGGTGTTGCTGATTATTCGGGTTATATCAACACAGGTTTGCGCGGTATGCTCAGTTTTACCCCCAAGTTTTTGCTCACGCCAATGGTTATTTTAGTTGGCATTGTTTCACACACGGCTGCCGACGCTGGTTATGTATTGGTGATTCCTTTAGCAGGTATTATTTTTCATGCTGCTGGTCGACATCCTTTGGCGGGTATTGCGGCTGGTTTTGCTGGGGTTTCCGGTGGATTTAGCGCCAACTTCATTCCTTCATCGATCGACCCCTTGTTGCAAAGTTTCACACAATCGGCTGCACAAATTGCAGATCCAGATATAATTCTAAACCCATTGAATAATTGGTATTTCACTTCTGCTTCAACTGTAGTGATTGTGTTTTTAGGTTGGTTGATAACAGACAAAGTGGTTGAGCCGCGTCTTCAAGGCACCGCGGTGGAATTGGATGCAGATGACACTTCGGCAAGCAGCATGGGGAAAATTGAACCGCACGAGAAAAAAGCCTTTTTGATTGCTACTGCTGTTGTTTTGCTGCTACTCGTTGGTTTGTTTGTTTGGGCCTATCCGGGTAATTCTGCACTGCGAAACGAAGCCGGTGAACTCACAGGTAAAGGATCTCCTTTGATGGCAGCAATTGTTGGGGTAATTTTCATTGTTTTTGTTGTGCCAGGTGTTATTTACGGATTCTTGGCCGGCACCTACAAAACATCAACAGACGTGGTGAAAAGCATGTCGAAAGCCATGTCGTCGATGAGTTACTACATGGTGCTGGCATTTTTCTGTGCCATTTTTATCTACGCTTTCAACGAATCCAAAATGGGGGCAGTGCTAGCCATCAAAGGCGCTTATTTGATCAAAGCCATGAATTTGTCGGTTGGCGTGAGCATTGTGATGGTGATTTTACTCACTGCTTTTGTGAATCTGTTCATCGGTTCAGCCTCTGCCAAATGGGGGCTTTTGGCGCCCATCCTCGTACCAATGTTCATGGCTTTGGGTATCTCGCCCGACTTCACGCAAGCAGCCTACCGCGTTGGCGACTCCGTATCCAACATCATCACGCCACTCATGGTCTATTTCCCGCTCATCGTGATTTACTGCCAGAAATACGTAAAAACAACCGGTATAGGTAGCCTTACAGCCATGATGTTGCCCTACAGCATAGTTTTCACAATCGCTTGGACACTCTTCTTACTGTTGTATTGGTGGGCTGGTGTGCCGCTAGGTTTAGATGCGAGCTATGAGTATGTGGGGGAGTAGGGGGAACACAGTGTTTTTTGTGAATTAAGTTCATGTGATTATTTTATTAACCGCACAACAACATAGAAATCTACCCTGGTGGGTGTTACAAGTTGTGATGGATAACTATTTACTCGATATATGTTTGTTATAAGCCATTTGGCATACTTTATCCATGGCTTTAAAAATTCCTGCATCAAAATCAGATGCTTGCGTAACGTGGGTTAGAGTTACGACAGCATTGTAGAGTATTTCATTCTCTTTGCGTCCAACGCGCTCAATAAAATTTACTTGGTTGCTGCCTTTTGGTGATTCGGAAACAAGCACCTCCTCGGAATTGGTTTCCAGTGCAAATAAGAAATTGCTAGTCATGTTAATGGATTTGTTTTTTAATTATTGATGGTGATGGCACCTGCCGTTTGGATTGGTAGTTCTGTTTTTGCAGCGCATACCTTTTTTGGTTGTGCCAACACATTGTCGTGCAGCAGCTTTTGTTTTATTTGTTGTTTTTCCGTCGCAACAATTGCTGCCAACCGTTTTGTTATGAATTTTACATAGACAACTATTTGATTTACTGCGGTTGCATGGCATACAAAGCAACTGAATATTAGATGCTTCACTATTGCCACCACAGGAAAATGGAATGATGTGGTCATATTCTAAATTTTGGGTGCTACCGCAGCAGCGGCACTTACCACCATCACGGGTGTAAACAAATTTTTTAGTTGAACTTGAAACATATCTGCTCTGTGCAAATCCACAAAAACTTGCCAATAGGAACAGTATGATGAAGTATAGTTTTTTCATTTTGTTCAGTTATTATTTACGCGCCTCCAAATCTACAAATCACCGCCCATACAAAAAACAGTATTTTTCCCCTTTTTTAATTTTTCCAAATTTTATTCATCATAGGGTTTTATAAACCTCTACCATATCACGCTCTACCACAAACCGATCAGCCAATTTTCCATTAACTTTTGGCGCAATAATGCCATTGCCTAGGTTGTTTTCTCCAACAAATCGAAACGCTTCATCCCACAATCCGGCATCAATGAACTGTTGAATGGTGAAAACCCCGCCCTCAACATAAACGGATAGAATGCCGAGTTCAAATAGTTTGTCGCAAATGGCTTCAGGACTCAAATCCGCCATTTTGTGATAATGAACGGCGCCTTGTTGTTCTTCTTCTTGGATGAGATTCATTACATGCGTAGGTGCTCCGTCTTCGAAGATATTCAGGTTTTTATGGAGTTGAAGCTGTGGGTCTAGCACAAAACGAATGGGCGAAGGAGCATCTATATGTCTCACATTCAAGCTAGGATTGTCTTGCTCAACAGTACGTCTTCCGACCAAAATAGCGTGTTCTTGGCTGCGTTGTTGGTGCACCAGAAGATGGGCTAGGGTACCCGTGATTTTTGTTCTGTTGCCAATTTCTTGATTCAAGGGAGCAACAAATCCATCTTGTGATTCTGCCCATTTTAAGGTGATATAAGGTCTTTTCTTTTGGTGGAAAGTGAAAAAGCGTTTGTTTAGCGCATCGCATTCATTTTTCAAAACGCCTGTTTCAACTTCGATTCCTGCGTTTTTTAATCGTTCAACTCCGGCGCCATTGACCAAAGCAAAGGGATCAACAGAACCAATCACCACACGTTTGAATTGATGTTTTACCAATAAATCTGAACAAGGTGGTGTCTTCCCATAGTGCGCACAAGGTTCTAAAGTGACATAAATTGTACAGTCCTTTAGCATGGATTTGTCTGAAACCTGGCTCACAGCATTCACCTCGGCGTGGGCTTCACCATATTTTTGATGAAATCCAGCGGCAATGATTTCCTCGTTTAAAACGATTACAGCGCCTACAAATGGATTCGGGAAAACAGAAGCATCTGCAAGTTGAGCCAATTCTATGGCATGTGACATGAAAAGTTCATCGGAAGTCATGCTGCGAAAATAGTTTAAAAATACCGCATAGCCCGCACCAAACCACTCGATTTCTTGGGCGCCATGGTATAAATGATTAGATTTTGGTAACGAATTTGGGCTTGCCACGCACGTCTGTGATTTGACGTTGTTTCTTTGCGTTTTGTTTTATCCAGTTTAAAAGAAATGAAGACTTCCGAAGAAGTCCAATACGATTCGTTTGGATTGATACCAAACATGGCGTTGCTGTTGTAATTTTCTGCATACAACGCATCGAGTTCGCCTTTGCTAGGCAGAAACCAGTCGCTGTAGCCATCTGAAGAATATTGATGACACAAGATGGCGGCGCTTGGGTAAATAATCCGTAAATTGGTGGTGTTTGGCGCATACTGTGATGTCACATTTTCACCTTGCTGTTTGCGTATTTTATCTGAATTTATTTTGCCTTGACCCAGAACAATAGAGGTGCTATCGGCGATTGGAATACCATATTGCCCCCAATAAGCATAGCCCAAATCTTCTTTGGAGATGATCAATCCATGCTGTTCACCAGCAACATAGAGCAGCGAATCTTTTGGTTTGTAGAGGTAACAAATAATGCCGCCTTGATAATAATCACCGATTTTCAATTCGCGGAGTGTGCTTACCTGAAATGCGTTAAAATAGGTACTTGCGCCGCTTTGGTTTAATTCAAAAAAGCTGAAATAATACTGCGTTTCTGGCTTCAGGTTTTTCACGCTAAACTCAAAGTTGTTGGAATCGGTATTGAAAATCGTGAAGGCATCGAAAATACTTGGATTGGGATTTTCGCTCCAACAAATGCCATAGGCCAACGCTGCATTTTTGTTTTCACTACAAATGGACAGCAATACGCTTGTATGAAAAACTGTTGGATCAGCGCATAAGGCAAGTGGTTTCGATGTGTTCAAAATCTGCGTTTGAAACTGGAGGAAGATGCTTAGAATAATTGCAGTCATGCGCTTGAATTAGCAATAATTGTGCCTGATGCATAAAAAAAAACGCCCGACAAATGCCGAGCGTTTTACGAATATTATCTTGTCCTATCGGTTTTGTTGTCCACCTTGCTGTCCACCACCTTGTTGACCACCACCTTGTTGACCACCACCTTGTTGATCGCCGCCTTCTTGTTGGTCCACTTGTTCAGTTTCATTTTGTTGTGGTCTGTTTGGATTTTCAACCAAAATAACAGCAACCAAAGCCAATGCGCCTAGCGTGCCAGCCAAGGTCCATGTTGCTTTTTCGATAAAATCACTTGCTCTTTTCACACCACCCAATTGACCTGGTGCACCAAAACTAGAAGAGATTCCTCCACCTTTAGGGTTTTGAACCAATACTACAAAGATTAGCGCAATGCTCACGATAATTGATAAGATGCCGATGAAAGTTAACATATTATGATATTAAATGATTTTTAATTTTTTCAATTTGGGTTGCAAAGTAACTACTTTTATTTGGAATAAGTGCAATTAATTTCTCATAAATTGCAATAGCTTTTGGATAATTGCCTTGGAGCTCATAAATTTTGGCTAAAGTTTCGCTAATGGGTATGCCATCTTCGCTCAAACTTTCTTTGGCGCTCTTGGTTGGCGAGAAAAATTCTGTTTTGGGTTTTGAAATCCGCGGCTCGTTTTCAATGAATTTATCCAACAAAGCGTTTACTTTTTCTTTAGAATCTGAAGTGTTTTCTATTCGTTCTTGTTCAATCGCTTCAAGGTCTACAACTTCATCAACAATCGCTTCGATTTGCTCATTCGGGCGCATTTCAAGCCAGTCGTAGAATGAACGCTCTTGCGTGACTTCAGGAGTCAAGTTTTCAGCTTGATACGCATCTTCGGCTTGGTCGAGTTCAAAAGACTGAATTTCCGATTCTACATCCTCATTTTCAACTACTTCCTCTCTTTCTACATCTTCTTCTGGCTCAGTCTCTCCTGCGCTCTGTTGATCTGTAAATCCTTCAAAAACAATATGGTTGTCTACAAATTCATCTGCTTGGGCTAATTCATCTGCTTGGGCTAATTCATTTGCACTTGGTTGAATTTCTAGTTCCTCCGTGGTGCTAGGAGTCGTTTCTTCTTCTGAAAACTCAATATTACTGCTTGCCGGTTCAATTAAATTTTCTACTTGTACCACCGTATTTGCATAAGTAGTATCTGCTTCCTCTATTTCTGTCGTTTGCTCAATCTGACTGGTCAATGGCGCTTCAATAGGTTCTTGATCGTATGCTGCTTCAACAAGGTTTTCTTCAACAAGTTCTTGAATTTCAGTTGTTTCGTTTTCTGTCGAAACATCGTGGATCAAATGGAACAATACTTGTCTGTCTGGAATTTTGATGGCAAATGCTCTGAGTTTTTCTTCGAAGTCAACCGATTTACTGTTGCTCAAGGCTTTCAAATAGAGTAGGTGTAAAATGCCCGAATATGGATGTTTTTGGCACAAGGCATGCAAATCATTGACCTGTGAATGCTCCAAAATTTGCGGGTTTTTTATAGCTGCTCCAATTTCTGCTGTGTTCATTACCAATCGGATTGAAGTTTGTTTAAAATATCTTGAAGCAATTGTTCGTTGAGGTTTTCGAGTAATTGATTTTCCAAGGAATTGTAGTCGCTATCACTATTGAAATCTACAAAACGCACCACGTTGAAATTCATCGATTTATCGGGTTTCAAAAGATTTTCGATGCTTATTTTCATACCAACAGTAAGCCTTGTTTGTGCTGCCTGATTATCGGTTTGAATAGAGACAGGCATCAAGTCGAATCTATTGATTTCACCGCTGAAAATCAAGTGCTTTTCAGCATTTTCATTTGGAACCAATTTTAATTTTGTGTTGCGCACTACACCATCTTTCAAGAATTCGGTGAACTGCACGGGATAATTCATCGGGACGTTTGGAGCGATTTGTTCAAAATTTTCAACGCTAAAGAACTTCAAATCAGGATCCATGGAGGCATCTTTGAAACCTATACTCGTAGGAAAACAGCCCTGAATGAGCAAGGCAAAAAGTAAGACTAATGGTATTTGAACGAGGCGCTTCATGAATTTAATGGTCTAAATATAAGCAAGTTTATGGATGTTTTTAGTCTAAACCATATTCCTTGATTTTTCTATACAAGGTGCGTTCAGATATACCCAATTCAAGAGCAGCATATTTTCGTTTGCCTTTGTGTTTCTCTAAGGCCTTGATAATGAGTTCTTTTTCTTGGTTTTCAAGCGATAGTGATTCCTCAGGTTCAACAAAATCCTCAACATCGTCGTAGTGTTCTTCATCAAAGTGAATGGGGCTAACGGCATTGCTTGGTGCAGGAATTCGGGTTTCCAAAAGTCGATTTTCATTGGGCACTGCTACTTCACGCATCATTCTGTTGAGCACTTCTGCTTGTTCGGCATTCAGTTGCGAACCACCCGGATGTGTTGCCAAATCCAAAACGAGTTTTTTCAGCTCTGTTAAGTCGCGTTTCATATCGAAAAGCACCTTATACATCAATTCTCGTTCAGAAATCAGGTCATCAGACGGTCCACCCAAAAACGGCAAGGATTCCGATACTTTCGGCAGGTAAAAATCTAAGGTTTGAGCATCAATTTCGCGGTTGTGTTCAATAACCGATATTTGTTCGACAACATTTTTAAGTTGACGAATATTGCCCGGCCAAGGGTTTTTAGTGAGCATTTGTGCGGCATCGTTAGTCAATCGAATGGCGGGCATGCGGTATTTTTCTCCGAAGTCGTTGGCAAATTTTCTAAAAAGCAAATGGACGTCTTCTGCGCGTTCTCTCAGGGGCGGAAGATGAATGGGCACCGTGCTGAGGCGATACAACAAATCTTCTCTAAATTTTCCTTTTCTCACAGCCTGCATCATGTTTTCGTTGGTAGCTGCCACCACGCGAACATTTGTTTTTTGTGGTTTCGAGGCGCCAACCCGCATAAATTCACCTGTTTCTAAAACACGCAACAGACGCACTTGGGTTTGCATAGGCAATTCGGCTACTTCATCCAGAAAAATGGTGCCATTATTGGCTACTTCGAAATAACCTTTGCGCTCGTTGTTGGCACCTGTAAACGAACCTTTTTCATGTCCAAATAATTCAGAATCAATGGTTCCCTCTGGAATTGCGCCACAGTTCACTGCAATATATTCTCCATGTTTACGCGAACTCAGATGGTGGATGATTTGCGGAATAATTTCTTTACCCGTACCACTTTCGCCAGTAACCAAAACAGAAATATCTGTTGGAGCCACTTGCACAGCTACTTCCAATGCTCGATTCAATGCTGGATTATTACCCAGAATGCCAAAGCGCTGTTTTACTTGATTAAGTTCCATAACTTACAGATTTTCAACTACTTCACCTAAAAGAGTTGCGGCAGTGCACTCTGAAACTTGAACAAACACATAGTCCCCTTTCTTGTGATTGCCCTTGGGGAAAATAATAACGGCATTTTGCGAATTGCGTCCATACAAATGTTCTTCAGAGCGTTTCGAGGTGCCTTCCACCAATACTTCATAGGTTTTTCCAACAGCAGCTTGATTTCTCAGCAGCGAATGTGCCTGTTGTTTGTCTATGATTTCTGTCAATCGCGCTGATTTCACAGCCTCTGGAACGTCGTCTTCATATTTGCGTTCGGCTAGTGTTTTCGGACGTTCGGAATATTTAAACATATAGGCATATTCATACTGCACATAGTCCATCAAGGTCAATGTTTCCTGATGTTCGGCATCTGTTTCGCCACAAAATCCTGAGATGATGTCTGTTGAAATGGCACAATTGGGCATGTATTTACGAATGGCGTCTATACGGTCGATATACCATTCGCGAGAATAACCACGGTTCATGCGTTCTAAAACAGCTGTATTTCCCGACTGAACAGGCAAATGGATGTATTCACAAATATTGTTGTATTTGGCCATTGTTTCCAATACATCGTCGGTCATGTCTTTTGGATGAGACGTTGAGAATCGAATGCGCAACAGGGGATTCACCAAGGCTACTTGTTCCAACAACTGCGCAAAATTCACTGTAGGTTCTTCTGGATTTTCAATTTCCCCTTTTTTGCTGATGTTCCAGCGGTATGAATCCACGTTTTGCCCCAATAAGGTTACTTCTCGATAGCCCAAATCAAACAAATCTTGGGCTTCTTTCACAATGCTTTTTGGATCGCGACTTCTTTCTCTTCCTCGAGTAAAAGGTACAACGCAAAACGAGCACATATTATCGCAACCACGCATAATGCTGATGAATGCTGTAATGCCATTTTTATCCAAACGTACTGGGCTGATATCAGCATAGGTTTCCTCGCGTGACAACAAAACGTTGACTGCTTTTTGACCGCCTTCTACTTCACCAATGAGGTTGGGTAAATCGCGATAGGCATCAGGACCAGCAACCAAATCCACCAATTTTTCTTGCTCAAGCAGCTGTGTTTTCAATCGCTCTGCCATACAACCCAAAATGCCAACCACAAGTCCTGGATTTTTCTCTTTTCGGTGCTTGAATTCGGTCAAACGGTTGCGCACGCGTTGTTCAGCATTTTCACGAATAGAGCAAGTGTTCAGCAAAATCAAATCTGCTTCGGCTTCATTGCGTGTGGTTGTGTAACCTTGTTTGGTTAGAATAGATGCTACAATCTCGCTATCTGAAAAATTCATCTGACAGCCGTAGCTTTCTAAGTATAATTTTTTGTCATTGGCCACAACTGGTGCCTCCATTTCCATGGCTTCACCTTGTTTTTCTTCCAGAATGACTTTGTTTGTTGTTTCTTCGAACATTTTCCTTGTAAAATAGGGTGCAAAGTTACAAAAAATATCAGGGTGACAGAATGGCAGAATTCAAAAAAAAATCACCACCCGATACCGCATTGGATGATCAGATTTGGTTTTCTCAAGCGTTGTGAATTTGGTTCCACATACGGCAACCCATTTTCATCCAACATCGGTAAGTGTCTGTTGCGCATGGGATTGGTTTTCAGGAAATAAGGAAAATCGTGAATGAGTTTATTTTGGAAAAAATGACGGATACGTTCGTAGTCGATGCCGAGTTCAAAGTTGATGGGTGAGAAATCAAAGCTTCTGGCATAACTCACAGAAAGAATGCCGTGGCTGTGTTTGCCATATAGACTTTGGCTTAAATCTTTATATCCCCGAGAAGATGGATATGTACTGTTTTCAATGGCTTTTGCGCCGCGTGTTTCACCGGTCCACATGCGCATGTTGATCCCAATTTGCTGAACTGAATCCATATACATCAATTGCAAGGTGCCTGTTCGGAATCGGTCTCTGCCTTGACCGGCAAATAAATCGTTTTCAAAATAAATGAATGTGCGGTCAATTTGCAAAAGCCATGCACCCGAGCGTTGCGATGTTTTGCGCGTGTCCCAAAACCAATAATGCGCATAACCGAAACTGTTTCGCTTGTCCGTAAATTGAAAAATTGGATTCATGAATTGGCGATTCACTACTCGATTTTTTCCCCAGCTCAAATTGCCCGAAACGTGAAGTCGATTTTCGATGAATAAGCCTTTTGGTCCAAGTCCAGAGGCGTAAAATTTTGCTTGCCAACCTGTGGCTATCTGAAAATGATTGTGGGCATAGAAAAAATTGGTCTGCATACCAATAGCGTTTATCGGCACACCCAATTGCAAGGTAAGTTGGGTCTGAAATCCAAAGCCATTTTGAGCAATACCGATTTGCTGTGTGAGCAACAAGAGTAGAAATAAAAACCAACGAATCATGTGGCGTTCAATTCAAATATGAAGCCATTATTGAACTTCGTAGGCGCCAATGTCTGGTCCAGTGCGTGGTGTGCCTTTGATGTCGGCGTTGGTGGCTGTTCCTGAATTGCCGCTGTTGTTGAGCGCTGAGGGCAAAAGGAAATTTAAGTTGTTGCCTGGAGCATTTTGAAAATTCGGATTTTGGTTCCAAACACAATTGAAATACGATGATCCTGTTTGAACTTCAGTGTTTCGTATAAGACAATGGTCGAACAACAGGCTTACCGTACCTAATAAATCTAATCCAAACTCATCGTTTTGCGAGCCCCATATAACGCAATTGTAGAAATTGGCTTCGCCAATGGGCCTGACGTAGGTAATGCCGTCGGTGGTGAAATTATCTTTAATCACAAAGAGGGGCGTACTTCTCACTTGCGAACCGATATTGGCAAAGGTGCAGTTTGTAAAATTGTAAGCACCACCGGCATAGAGGAAAGCTGATGCCACGCCGCAGTTATTGACCACACAGTTCTCTAATTTCAGTCGAGCGCCCGCCACAGGATAGATTCCAAAGAAACTGATGTTGTAAAACTCTGAATTTCGCGCTGAAACGGTGTAGTCGCTATTGGTACCTGTTGAGTCGATTTGCAAACCAACAAGCGAGTTTTTTAGTTGCAAGTATTCAATATTAGACGCATTGGCTTCGATGAATCTGAGTCCATACCATTGTCCGTGTACTTCGTTGTAAAAAGCCTCCAATCGGTCACCGCGAAAAACGACTTCATTATCCAGTTCGCCTTCTATATTGAGCGCGCCTTTAAACACTATAAACCTGGCGTTTTTGTGAAAAAAAACGGTAGTACCAGCTTGTATTGTCAGTGTTTTGTCTTCATCAACAGCGGTATAATCATAGACCAAATGTGGCTTATCATTCGGCCAAACACCTTCGGAAACATCGCGGTAGTGGTAGTAAATATCTTGACCCCAAACTGCAAGAATGAGGTATTTTTCTGTATTACCTGAACGAAAGCGGATGGAGTCGGTAACAACCATGGGCAAGCTTCCACCATTTACGTTAAGCGTGACATCTACAAAGCCAAAGAGACTATCGTTGGGATAAATTTCTATGTTTTCGTGTACTACGCCCGATAAACCGTCGAAGTTGAATCTGAAAGGAGAGTTTTCGCCGCCCATCAAGCGGATTTCATCAAATTTTAGGATGAAATTCTCGTTGTTATAGACTTTGAAATTGCGTGTTGTTGATCCTATGGTTGTGAAAACGGTGTCAAACACGATGGTGTCTCTTGAGAATTCGAATTGAGTTCCGGTGAGTACCTGATTTTTTTTGCACGAGAAGGGAAGTATGCCCAAAAGGACAAAAGCAGTTAAAGAGAAAAATGTTTTTAAAATAGGCATGGTGCAAAATTAGTCAAAGAAACGGAAATGTGAATGCGATATTGTGAGAGGAGATGTAATAAAATCAATTGCCTCGGGCTAAAGCCGAGGCAATTGATGTCTTGTGCCCACGACTGGATTATTTCATGAACCAAATAGGTTTAATCTCTAACAAGCCAAAAACCTCGCTTGCTGCGCTGGTTTTATTGTTTTTCCTCATTTCATCGAACTTGAGGTTCGTGAAATGCCTCTAAACAATAAAACCGCAACTCTGATGAGTTGCGGTTTTCGTCTTGTGCCCACGACTGGATTCGAACCAGCACACCTAATGGCACCACCCCCTCAAGATGGCATGTCTACCAATTTCACCACGTGGGCATTCGGGGCGCAAAAATAATGTTTTGTCGCTAATGTTGCCCCCTTTTTTTTAATTATTGCGCCGTTGCTGGCATCAAGAGGTTTTCAGGTTGTGTTGCAGAACCTTTTTGTTGGTCTTTTTTGGCATTGTTCCCTGCCATCGATTCTAAAACATTGGCACGAATGGTCAAGGTAGTGATTTTTGGATCTGTGTTTGAAGTCACTGTAATCGTTTTTGATGTAGGTCCGCCACCAGGTTTTGGCGTGAATGTAACCACAATTTCGTCTGATTTTCCTGGTTGGATAGGTCCTTCCGGTTTGTCTGGAACGGTACAACCACAGGATGCTTTGGCGTCTTCAATATACAGCGGATTACTACCGGTGTTTTTAACGATGAACTTGAATGTGTAATCTTGTCCTACCACTACATTCCCGAAATCGTGCTCCATTTTATTGAAAGCCAGAGTTGTAGTTCGAATTTCTGTTTCAACAAAGTCATCTGTTCCTTCTTGAGCCAGTCTGCTCGATACTTCACCAGACTCATTTCCAGAAGTGCATGCAGTGAAAGCCGCGATTGCTAATAAATAGGTCAATTTTTTCATGTCTATAGAATTTGTATTGGAATAAATTTCAAGTTGCAAAATAAATTCTTTTTTGCGATTAGGCGGTTATTCATCTTGAATTTTGTTTCCAATTTATGGTTTCGACAAATTGTATTTGTTGTATTCTTTGGATTGTAACAATTGTACGGCTCGCTTGAGGGAGGCATTGTATTCATTCGAAACTTGGTAGGATTCAGCTAGTCCAAACAAATTAGATGCAAAAGCAGCCTTCAAACGATAGGCAATCAAGTCGCGACAATAAGCATACTCTTCTGGAGTAAATTCGAGCTCTAGGTTTTCCTTTTTCAGATAGGCCAAGAATTCTTGCTCCATCTTTTCGCTGAAATGTTGATAGAATTTATCGTTAAATACTGCAAATGAATTGAATAGCGACTTGTAATAATCTCGGTTATTAGTCACCATGTCCACAGAGAAGTTGTTGAAATACCCATTTCTTACCAAAACTCTAAACAGTTCATTTATGCCGGTAGTATCAATGGCTACAAACACATCAGGCATGATACCTCCGCCACCGTAAACTGTACGTTTTTTGAGCAAGGTTTGATATTTCAAGGAATCGGGAAAATCGATGCTATCTTGAGAATAGACTTCACCGCTGAGGTAGCGATTCAATTTTTCTTCTCGATAAGCATCACCATTGCCTTCCTCATAAGGTTTTTGAATAAATCTGCCCGATGGGGTAAAATATCGAGCAATGGTCAAACGCATTTCTGAGCCATCTGATAGTGGAATTGGTTGCTGAACGAGTCCTTTTCCGAAAGAACGTCTGCCAACAATTAAACCACGATCCCAATCTTGTATGGCACCCGACAAAATTTCACTCGCCGAAGCTGAATTTTCATTCACCAAAATCACCAAACGACCTTTTTCAAACGATCCTTTATTCTCTGCACGAAATTCTTTACGGGGTCTCTTTCTACCTTCGGAGTAAACAATCAATTTATTCTCGTCAAGAAATTCATCAGCAATATAGGCGCAGATATCCAACAAACCCCCGCCATTGTCTTGCAAGTCAACAATTAAGTCTTCCATGCCTTGTCCTTTCAATTTGGCGATGGCTTCTTTTATTTCATCAAGTGAATTTTTTGAGAAACGAATGAGTTTGAGATAGCCGATTTTTTTGTCGATCATGTAATAAGAAACCACAGAATGCTCAATGATTTTATCCCGAACTACAGTGAAATTGAGCAGTTCTTGATTGTTTTTTCTTCTGATGGTTAGTTGTACTTTTGAGCCTTTATCGCCCAACAAGCGGCTTCGCACATCCGAATTTTTGATGCCGATTCCAGCAATTGTTTCTCCTTCTACAGCAACGATTTGGTCGCCAGCCATGATACCTACTTTTTCAGACGGACCTCCTTCTATCGTATTGATAACCAAAATGGTATCTTTCACAATTTGAAAGCGGATCCCCACACCGACAAAACTCCCTTGTATTTGTTGGTTGGCCTCTGCCACATCCTCGCGAGATATGTAGACAGAATGTGGGTCTAATTTTTCCAACATTGCAATAATCGCTTCTGTGGCCAAAGCATCCATATCCGGTTGATCAACATAATAGCCATCAATGTATTGCAGCACTTCTGCAGGTCGCATATCATGGCGAATTTCTTTGTTGATTTGTGAGAAAATGAAGCTTGGAGAAATGAGCGCGATGAATAAGATCGCAGAAAAAATGGATTTGTTCATAGTTTTGTTATCACTGTTGTCCGGTTAAAATCCAGTAAGAAAGAAGCCAGCAATGCCGGCTTCTTAATTTATCGTAGATTTGATTTCGCAAAAAGTCAAATTAACGATGGGTAAAAGTAATTATTTTTCG
>Ga0169931_10006238_pt1 | contig 18048 bp, 15 predicted proteins | sample Kivu_15m_20L_FD_129675 | JGI IMG/M metagenome (GOLD analysis project Ga0169931, IMG submission 129675) | Freshwater microbial communities from Lake Kivu, Western Province, Rwanda to study Microbial Dark Matter (Phase II) - Kivu_15m_20L... | ecosystem: Environmental > Aquatic > Freshwater > Lake... | reverse complement strand
GCGGAGGAACACGGTCTCCACGCGGGTCTCCTGGCTCTGCAGCGCGCGTGAACCGAACGCGATGTCGGCGCCCTCGTCGAGCGCGCGCTCAAGCCGCGCAAGCTCGGCGATCGGGGTGCTGCCATCCGCGTCGGCGAACAACACGCGCTCGCCTCGACAACTCACGATACCAACCCGGACGGCGTAGCCCTTGCCGGAATTTCTCGGAAGCCGGATCAGCCGGATCGACGGCGCAAGGCGCTCGAACTTGCGCACCACGTCGGACGTGCCGTCCGTGCTTCCGTCATCGACCACCACGATCTCGTGGGTGCGATGCAGGGCGGCAAGATGGTCCACCAGATCCACAAGCGTGGCCGGAAGCCGTCGCTCCTCGTTGAAGGCCGGAATCACCACGCTCAGCGCGATCGGCGCCGCCGAGGAATCCCGGTTCACGACCCAGTTCTGCACCCGCCCCGCGATCTCTGGGACTTCCCCGTGGAACTGCGGTTTCCGAAGGGCATGAGCCATTCATAATGAGTATAACGGCGGCAGCGATGAACTCGTGCCTCCCGCAACCGGATGAGCCGTGGAAGCGGTCCCCCGCGTGGGTCTGGGTCGGCTGGCTGCTCTGGTGCGTGCCGTTGATCGTGATCTGTGCGCTGATGCTTCATGGTGCGAAGGCGCGCAGGACGGTGCACACCGTCTATGGGAACGCCGCCCGGAACTGGGATGCGCAGGTGGATCTGTACGGCGTGCGCATGAGCACGGATTCCGGAACTGGCGAGGCCGTCGTTCAGTCGACCTTCGCCTTCCTGTACCCGCCGAGCTTTCTCACCGTCTACGCCCCCTTCCTGTGGCCGCCCAAACCTTGGGGCGAGGTCGCCTGGCGCGTGCTCGCCGCGTTCGGAATGGCGTGGATGCTCCGCGCCCTGATCGCCCGACAGCCACGCCCATCCACGAACGTCGACTTCGCGTTGCTGTCACTTGCGGTGGTGCCCGTATGCCTGGGCGCGCTGCAGATGGGCCAGGCGAACGCCGTGCTGGCGGTCTGCATGCTCGCGGCCTGTCTTGGGCTTGACGCCGGACGCCCGTGGACCGTGGGGGTCTGGATGGCGCTTGGCATCGCGATCAAGCCGTTCATGCTCGCCCCGGCGGCGCTTGCGGTGGTCCTGATGCCGGGATGCCTGCTGCCCATGCTGGTCATGGTTGGGCTGCTGCTCGCGTCACCATTTCTCACGGCACCGTCGGCGTTCGTGCTGAAGCAGTATTCCCTGTTCCTGCAACAGACCATTGGCCCCTGCATGAACGTGTCGGAGGATCGCTTCGCCGACTTCAACGGCTTGCTTCGCGGTCTGGGCATCGAGGCGCGCGGATCACTCTCCACAGGCGTGCGAGCGGTCGCTGGCATGGCGATGGCTCGCTGGATCCTTCGCGCAAGATCCCGACTCGCACGCACGGACGGCGCGCTGCTCTGGCTCGCGGCATCGAGTTCGTACCTGATGCTGTTCAACCCCATGACCGAGGCGAACAGCTACTGCATCCTCAGCGTTCCCATGGCGATCTGCGCATGGCGCTGGATCGATTCCGGCGACCGCTGGGTCGGCTGGTCGCTGCTTGGGGCGGTTCCCGCGATGGGCATCTGCAGCGAGCTGATTCGCCCGATTTCACGGCACCTCGGCGGGCAGTTCGATCTCCGGTTCATGCCGCTCATGGCGATGCTGTTCCTGGTGGCGGTGATCGCGCGATTCCCGGCGCGATCACCAATCGCGCGGGCGCGTGCAGCCTCACAGTGAGGCAAGCGGAAATTTCCGGGAACCTTGCGTCCCACGATTCACGCCTTCACGCCATGACCCGTATTCGAAGCGGCGGTGCTTGCACCCGGTCGCGGCCCCCAAGGGAACAGGGAGTCCGTCGCGACCCGGAAAGGATGTTCGGCACACCTCAGGGCCCCGTCTGTCCCGTACCCGGGCAGGCGGGGTTCTTTTTGCGGACTCGATGCGTTCGGGATCTCGCTCGGCCGTGTGTCAGACGTCCGACGCCGCGCCTGACTTGTGGGCGTCGCGCGCCGCATGTCGCACATGCCGCGGACGCACCACATGCGTCGCCAGGCCCACCATCTCGAGCGCGCGGATCTGCCAGTACGTGACGTCGAACTCCCACCATCGATGATGGTTGCTGGCGCTCGCCGGATCGTGGTGATGGTTGTTGTGCCAGCCCTCGCCCACAGTCAGGATCGCCACGAGCCAGTTGTTGCGGCTGTGGTCGCTGGTCTCGTAGTTGCTGTAGCCGAACAGGTGCGTGAGCGAGTTCACGCTCCAGGTGATGTGCCACACCAGCACCGTTCGCACGAACACGCCCCAGACCAGCAGGCTGCAGCCGAACCGCACACCCTCGGTCAGGGTGCCGGTGCTCCAGCCGATCGCCACGCCCGTGGCGAAGAAGGCCGCCGCGTGCGCCAGCCAGATCCAGATCCAGATCGGGCGCTTCTCGAGCGCCATGTAGAACGGGTCCTCGAGCACGTCGCGCGCATAGCGACGGTACATGTCGATGTTGCTGGTCGCGCTGTTGCGGACCATCAGCCAGCCGACATGCGCCCACAGGAAGCGCACAAGCGGCGTGTGCGGATCGTCGACCTCGTCGGAATGGTTGTGATGGAAGCGATGCGTCGCCACCCACTTGCCCGGCGTGTCCTGCAGACAGCAGAGTGCGGCCACCACGAACGTGCGCTCAAGCCACTTCGGCACGCGCGCGCTGCGATGCGTGAGCAGACGGTGGTAGCCGAGGTTGATCGCCTGTCCGAAGACGTGCACCCCCACGATCGCCACGATCAGGCCGCTCCACGAGAAGAGCCACGGCACCACGGCGGCCAGCGCAAGCAGATGCATGAGTCCGATCGTGATCGCGTAGGGCCACACGATGGTGCCGCGCTGCACGGTGTCGGGCATCGGCAGGCGCGCATCGGATGGAGGGAGGATGTCAAGCGGCGTGGCGTCGATCCCGACGCCAAGGGTGGACTGCATGCATGTTCCTGCGAGAGGGGTCCGATCGTGTCACGACACCTTCCGGCATGCATGCGATCAGAGAGGCCGTCCGCTCTCGCGTGCCATGTGCGGCCGCAGCGCGTGCGCTCGGCCGACTTCCAACCTCCAAGTCACTGCGGGTCTTCGTCTTCCTTGCCGAGCGCGCGGTAGCGGAAGTTCTCCATGCCGATCATGCCGCCGGCCATCAGGCCCTTCTCGGCACCCACGTACGCGGCGATGCCGTTCTGAAACGGCGCGATGCCCGTGGCACCCTTGTCACCCGCCACCGCAAGTCCCTCGGCCTTGCCGGTCAGGAGTCCCTGCTTGAACCGCTCCAGCATGTCCACGTTCGAGAACACGAGCAGGATCTTCTCGCCCTGCCCGCCTGCTTGCAGGCCCAGATTGAAGTTGTCCACGGCGGCCCAGCCGATCTGTGTGCCATCGGGCGTGAACACGGCGCCGCGGCCGAAGCTTCCGCCGGTGAAGATGATGCCCCACTGACCGGTACCCGGGAACACCGCGTAGCCACCGGACTCCCGAATCTGGCGCGCAAGACCGGTGACGTGCTTCTCGAAGTACTTCAGACCGTCGCGCGCTTCCTCGACGAAGATCGTGCGATCCTCGGACTTGGGCGCCACGTTGCAGCCCGGCATGCTGGCGAGAGGAAGCGAGAGAAGAATGACGAGGATCAGGGTGCGCATGGGTGACTCCGTGTGTGCGACGCGCGGAAAGTAGCAGTGATCAGCTGAACACGCCGACCGCCGTGTTCCAAGCCTGCACGCGGGCGCGGCGCTCCGACGCGGATTCGGGCAGCCGCAGCGGGCGGCCACGGGCGTCGAGCAGCAGTCCCACCGGCCCACCGCGCACGCTGCGCGTGACCGGCTTGCCAGGACCGGCGCCCAGATCGATGCCGCGCTCGGGGCGCACCTCGAGTTTCGCAGTGCAACCCGCCTCGAGCGGCACGCGAACGATGTCTCCGGCGTGCACGACGCCTGAGCCTGCCTGCAAGGCACCTGTCTCGGGCGACAGGCTCCACGCGAAGCAGGGCTTGCCGCGCTTTGACTCGCCCTTCGCGCTCACGGCGGTGCCGAGCACGATCAGGCAGTCTCGCTCCACCACTTCCATGGCGGCCTTCGGATGCACGCTGGCCAGCACGCCCAGATGCGGCATCATGAAGATGCTGTCCTTCGCGAGTTCCGTGAAGCCCTCGGGCTCGAAACTGTCCAGCAGCATCATGGCCGTCTGCTCCATGCGCGGGGCGTGGCTCAGCACGCCGCCCGACGCGATGAGCAGGTCCATGCGCATGCGATCCACCAGACTTCCGCCCGACTCCTGCTGACGAAACGCGTCGCCCACCGTGCGCTGCTGCTGCACGCCCTTCAGGCTGGTGGCGAAGGCGCGGTGCTGCTCGAAGGCGAGTCGCAGCGCCTCGCGCGCCACCGCCTGCTCGAACACGAGCGCCTCGTGCGACTGCGGAATGGTGGTCGGGCGGATCATCTTGTTCTTGACGCGGTTGCGCAGTTCGCGCTCGTCCATGTCCAGATGCACCCAGCGCAACACGTTCGCCATGCCGGCCTCGGCGCAGACGTTGCTGATGCTGTAGCTCATGCCCAGGTTCGCGCTGACGGTGCGGTTGAACACGCCGTCGTACACGCTGAACACGTCGGTGGTGGCGCCGCCGATGTCCACGCACACGGCGTTGATGCCGCGACGTCGCGCGATCTCCTGCAGGATGTCGCCCACCGCGCCAGGCGTGGGCATGATCGGTGCGTTGGCCCACGAGATCAGCCGGTCGTACCCCGGCGCATGCGCCATCACATGCTCCAGGAACACGTCGTGGATCCGCTCGCGCGCGGGGCCGAGGTTCTCGCGCTCCAGCGTGGGGCGAAGGTTCTCCACGACGCTGAGATCGAAGCCGGAGCCACCGAACACGCGACGGATGGAGTCCTGCGCGTCCTTGTTGCCCGCGAAGATGACCGGCAACTTGTACTCGCCGCCGAAGCGTGGCCGCGGCTTCGCGGGTGCGATGAGTTCGGCGATCTCGACCACCTTGCGCTGGTCGCCGCCGTCGGTGCCACCCGAAACCAGCACCATGTCGGGGCGCAGCTCGCGGATGCGCTGGATCTGCTCGTGCGGCTTGCGGCGATCGTTGCCCGCGATGGTGTCCATCACGATCGCGCCCGCGCCCAGCGCCGCGCGCTTGGCACTCTCGGCGGTCATCTCGCGCACCACGCCCGCCACCATCATCTGCAGTCCGCCACCCGCGCTGCTGGTGCTCACGTAGATGTCGCAGCCCTCGGGATCGTCGGGGCTCGTGCGCCGGATGATCGTGCCGTCGGGATTCACGAGCCTGCGGCCGCTGAGTTCCTGCAGTTCGGTGATCGCGTTGGTCACGCCCAGCGTGACGTCGGCCAGCGGCTCCTCGACGGTGGTCGGCGCTTCGCCACGATGCGTCTGGCGGTACTCGCCGTCGCGCAGCTCGATCATGATGGCCTTCGTGGTCGTGCTTCCGCAGTCCGTGGCCACCACGACTCGGATGCGCGATGGATCGATCGGCGTGGCGGCGTGCATGCGGCGTGCAGGATACGGGTGGCTCAGTCGCTCGATGCGCGATCCGTGATCGGTCGCCGCGAATCAAGTTCCGAAAGGCGATCGACCATCCACGGAATCGCGCCACGCTTCTCCATGTACGAAGCGAGCGCGGTCCAGACGTTGGCGTCGATCACCACGCCCGTGAACGGCGTGAACGCATGCATCATCTGGCCACTCACCGCTCCCATGGGCCGCCAGCTCTCAAGCAGCATGGTGGCGGGCACGACCATGCCGCGCTTCACGACGCGCTGCAGCAGGTCGTCGACGATGGCGCGCACGGCCGGATCGGGCTCGACGGGGCCGTCGGCTTCCACGGCGAACGCGTGGCGAAGTCGCGCGCGCCAGCCCGTGGATTCCTCAGCGGCCATGCCGTTCCAGGAAGGCCTCGACCGCGCGGCGCCGAGCCTCGGCGGCAACCGGATCGTGTCCAAGCGGCACGACCACGCCGCGCATGCCGCCCTGTCGCGCGATCACGCGCCCGGCCGCGTCGCGCGTGGCGCGGAGAAGGCCCGCATCGGGCTTCCACAGGATGCCCTCGACCGAATCCCATGCGATCCGGTGCATGCGAAGCGGTTCATGAATGGTGATGCCCGCGCTGGTGAGCAGACAGTCGGTGGGAAGCAGGAACCGATGGAGCGAGACCGCCACCGCAAGCGCGCCCATCACGCCGAACCATGCATCGCCCATCGTCAACGACACGCCTGCACCGATCGCGGCAAGCGCGATCACCACCATCCACGCGCGGCCGGGTCGCTCACGGGCGGGCCACACGGTCCATGCGAAGGCGGACTCAGGAGCCTCGCGTTGCGCGAGCACGGCCCCCCGCTCCAGCATCCCGACGGGTGCGAGCGTCATGTGTGGCAGGGTACCTCGAAGGGCCCGGAAATCGAAGGGGTGCACACGGAGTCGCCGTAGCATGCGCGCATGAGCACGGCCCCTGCGGAACTCTCGGTTCGCGACTTCTCGACCGACGCGGGTTATGCGCGTCATCTGGACGAATCCGATCCATTGGCGAATTGCCGCGAAGCGTTCGAGCTTCCACGCGACGCCTCGGGGCGCGCCGTGACCTATCTGGTGGGCAACTCGCTGGGACCCATGCCGCGCGCCACCCGCACGCTGCTGCAGGCGGAACTGGATGCCTGGGGCGGCATGGCGAGCGAGGGCCGCTTCCGTGGCGCATGGCCCTGGTACAAGCATCATGAGTGGTTCCGTGAGCCGCTCGGCAGGCTTGTGGGCGCGAAGCCGACCGAGGTGGTCGCGATGAACGGCCTCTCGGTGAACCTGCATCTCATGCTGGCGAGTTTCTGGAGGCCGCAGGGCAAGCGCGTGCGCATCCTCATGGAGGCGGGCGCCTTCCCAAGCGACACCTACGCGATCGAGAGCCACGTGCGCGTGCGCGGGCTGGACCCCGCGCAGGTGGTGGTGAAGGTGAAGCCTCGCGAAGGGCAGGCATGCTTCGAGACCGCGGACTTCACGAAGGCCATCGAGCGCGAGGGTGATGCGTTGGCGCTGGTGCTGGTGGGTGGCGTGAACTACTTCACCGGACAGGTGCTGGACATGCAGGCCATCACCACGGCGGCGCACAAGGCTGGCGCGATGTGCGGTTTCGATCTGGCGCATGCCGTGGGCAACGTGCCGCTGTCGCTGCACGACTGGAGCTGCGACTTCGCGTGCTGGTGCAGCTACAAGTACCTGAACGCGGGGCCCGGCAGCGTGGCGGGCTGCTTCGTGCACGAGCGCCATGCGAACGATCTGGAGCGACCGCGCTTCGCAGGATGGTGGGGCAACGATCCGGTCGAGCGTCTGCGCATGCTGGACGAGTTCGTGCCGGTGGCCGGTGCCGACGGCTGGCAGCTCACGAATCCGCCGATTCTCTCGGCCGCACCGCTGCGCGCAAGCCTGGAGCTGTTCGATCGCGTGGGTCTTGCCGCGCTGCGACGCAAGAGCCTGGCGCTGAGCGCCTACATGGAGTTCATGCTGCGGCACACCGCGCCGAATGCCTGCGCCGTGATCACGCCGGCCGCCACGCACGAACGCGGTTGTCAGCTGTCGATCCGAATTCCGGGCGACGCGCGCGGCACCGCCAAGGCGCTGCATGAACGCGGTTTCTGGTGCGACTTCCGCGAACCCGACGTGGTGCGAGCGAGCCCCGCGCCGCTGTTCAATCGCTTCGCCGAGGCGCACGCCTTCGCGCACGCGCTGGGCGAGATCCTGACGGGCTGACTCAGCGCTTGTGTGGCGGCGCCACGCGACGGAAGCCAAGGTCGCGATTCACCTTCACCTTGCGGCCGCGCAGCGTGGACTTGCGCAGCACCTGGATGATGTGATCCGCTTCCTGTGCCGGAACCTCGACGAAGGAGGCGAGTTCCTCGATCTCGATGCCGCCGAGGGCGCGCGGGTTCACGTCGGCCTCGTTGGCGATGGCGCCCACCAGATCGGCCGGCCGCATGCCCATGCGCTTGCCGCCACCCACGAAGATGCGCACGAACTCAGGTGTGCCTCGATCGCCGCGCATGGGTGTCTTCTTCTTCCAGCCGGTGGCGCGGTCGGGGCGTTCCTTGCCGCGCGGCTCGCGCTCGGCACGAGGATGCGCCGGGCCACCACGATCCTCCCACTTCGGGACCTGCAGTTTGTCCTCCGCGGCGTGATCGCCGCGCCGCGCCTCGTGCAGCGACTTCAACGCGGCCGCGGCCAGTTCGGCCGGGTCCATGTCCATCGCGCGCACCGTCGACAGGAAGGGCTCGAGCTCTCCCGCCTCGACGGCCTTCACGAGTTCGGCCTTCATGCGATCGAGGCAACGCGAGCGCACCTGATCGGGCGTGGGCACGTCGGCCATCTCGAAGCGCTGCTTGGTGAGCGACTCGATGTTCCGCATCATGCGGCCCTCGCGCGGTGTGGCGATGGTGATCGCCGTGCCCTCGCGACCCGCGCGACCCGTGCGGCCGATCCGGTGCACATAGGTTTCGGGCGCAGGAGGCACGTCGAAGTTCACGACATGGCTCAGATGGTCGATGTCGATGCCGCGCGCGGCCACGTCGGTCGCCACGACCACGTCGACGGCCTGCCCGCGCGCCTTGCGCATCACGCGGTCACGGTCCATCTGGCCCATGCCGCCGTGCAGCGCCTCCACGCGATAGCCGCGGCCGGTCAGCGCGTCGGCGAGTTCGTCCACCTCGATGCGCGTGCGGCAGAAGACCAGTGCGAGCGCCGGATCCTCCATGTCGAGCACGCGACCCAGCGTGACCACCTTGAACGCGCGCGGCACCACGTAGGCCACCTGACGCACCTTGGCGGCCGTGCCCTTCACGCCCTTCTCGCGCGCGATCTGCACGCGCTCCGGATCGTTCAGGTGCTTCTCCGCGATGCGCGCGATGCGAGGCGCCAGCGTGGCGCTGAAGAGCGCGGTCTGACGCGTCTCGGGGGTGGCGTTCAGGATCGCCTCGAGGTCCTCGGCGAAACCCATGTCGAGCATCTCGTCGGCCTCGTCCAGCACGACCATCTTCAGTGCGGACAGGTCGAGCGACTCGCGTCGCATGTGGTCAAGCGCGCGGCCCGGCGTGGCCACCACCACCTGCGCACCCTTGCGAAGTCCCATCGCCTGCTTGCGGAAGTCCGCGCCGCCGAACACGGGCACCACGGACACGCGCAGACCCTTGCCGTAGCTGCCGTAGGCCTCGGCCACCTGCACCGCCAACTCGCGCGTGGGCACCAGCACCAGGCCGAGCGGCTTCAGAGGCTCCGCGCGTTCTCGTCCGATGCGCTCAAGCATGGGCAGCGCGAAGGCCGCGGTCTTGCCGGTGCCGGTCGCCGCCTGTCCCAACAGGTCGCGCCCCGCCACGAGCGGCGGAATCGCTGCCTTCTGGATGGGCGTGGGCTCCTCGTAGCCGAGTGCGGCCAGCTCGGTGAGCAGTTCCTGTCCCAGCCCGAGGTCGGCGAACGAGTCCTTCATCGCGCGAGGGTATGAGGAAACCGCGTGGTGCGCCGACGCGTCACTTCACCTTCAGCTTGGCGTTCATCATGCGATAGTGACCGGGATAGGTGCACACGAGCACGTAGGTGCCGGGCTTCGCGGGGGTGAAGAACCACAACTCACCGGACTGACCCGGCGCCACCAGACCCATCACGAAGAGCACCTTCGGGTTGTCGGGCACGAACTGCCGCTTCTTGCCCTCGAGGCCCTCGCCCATCTTCTCGGCGGCCACGCCGATCTCGCTGAGCGCACCCGGCGCGACCACCAGCAGATTGTGCTGCATGGAATCGGGGTTCTCCATGCGCAGACGCACCAGCGTGTTCGGTGCCGCGCTGAACTCCTTTGGATCCCACGCCATCACGCCGGGCACGCACTTCATCTTCAGGTCGACAGGCGCGAGCGCGCGTGACTCCGTCGGACGCTTGTCAGCAGGAAGCGTGCAGAGGGCGCGCGCGGCGGCGGCTCGGATGACGGGGCGCGAGTCGTCGGCGCTTGCCTTGGCAAGCGTGGGTGCCAAGAGTTCCAGTTCAGCGGCAGGTCGAGACGCAAGCACGGCAGCCAGGTCGTTCGAAGCGAGGCAACGGTCACAGGCCTCGATCTCTTTCCATGCGGCCTCGGCGATCGATCCGCCCTTCGCGGCAAGGGCCTTCTCGCGTTCGGCCGCCGGGACGCCTGCGTCACGAAGGGGATCGAGGCCGGCCACACCTACAGAGGAGGGAGTTCCGTGCGAACCGTGGTCGTGCGGCGCACCCTGAACGCCGAAACTCGTTCCGAGAAGGATGGTCGCGAGAAGACTTCGCATGCGCCGAATCTATCGAGACCTGCATCATCGTTGGCTCGCCTCGATTCACATTTTCCTGACGGTGTTCCAACACTTCGCACACACAACCTGAACATGGAATCGACGCTTCCGGGGGCATCATTCGAAGCGCTCACTCGCGCCCTGAACCACACACGTCCATACGAGGCTTCCCGATGCAACCATCCTTCCTTTCCGCCGCCTTCGTGCTCGCCCTCTCCTGCCCCGCTCTTGCGGGAGGACTTGTCATGAACGAGTACAACGCGGTCGGCAGCACCAAGTGGCTCAACGGCGGTTCGGCCACGGTCGATGCCACCGGTGGCACCACCGAGGATCACACCTTCGGTCGCATCCTGGGCAACGGCAACAACTGGATCGAGTTCGTGGTCACCCAGGATCACCTGGACATCCGTGGATGGAAGCTGCGCTGGGCGGAGACGGCCAAGTTCACCAGCACCGGCACCGACCTGTGGTTCGGCGATGGCTTCGTGAATCAGGGCATCATCACGTTCTCGAACGACTCGCGCTGGTCCGACCTGCGCGCCGGCACGATCCTGACGGTGATCGAGTTCAAGTCGACGGGGCAGACCACCCCCGGCTACGACACCGATCTCTCCTTCGATCCGTGCAACGGCGACTGGTGGATCAACGTGCACACGATGGCCAACGCGGGCCTGATCAGCACGGTGAGCAACGTGACCGGCGACGTGGCCGGCAACTTCAGCGTGGGCAACGACGGTTGGCTGCTGCAGGTCGTGAACGCGGCAGGCCAGGTGGTGACTCCTTCGTGTGGCGAGGGTGCCATCGGCTACGCAGGCGGTGGCGTTTCGAGCACCGAGACGTGCCGCTTGGAAGGCGATCCGACGCAGGTCTCCGACACGTCGATGTACGACGATGCCGACAGCAGCAGTTTCGGCCGCCCAAACTCCTGGGGCGACCCGATCAACTTGACCTGCAAGATCGCGCAGGATCTCTCGGGCCTGCGCGACCCCGTGCTGGCGGAATGCGCCGCGTGCGTGCCGATCTTCCTGAACGAGTACAACGCGGTCTCGAGTACCAACTATCTGAACGGCGGCACCGCCACGACCGACGCCAACGGCGGCGCTGTGGCGGACGCCTTCTTCGGTCGCGTGCTTGGCAACGGCGGCAACTGGTTCGAGCTGGTCGTGGCCGTGGACAACTTCGACATGCGCGGACTTCGACTGGAGTGGAGCGAGAACAAGACCGGTGGCTACAGCGGCGTGATCCAGCTGCGAAGCGACGTGGCGGCGCTGGCCTCGGTGCCCGCTGGCACGATCGTGACCTTCATCGAGCGCAATGCCGCGGCGGGTGGGCGCAACACGGATCTGGCGGTGGACGCCTCGTCGGGTGACCGCTGGATGAACATCTACACGCGTGACACGGCCGTGGTGGCCGTGGGCACCAGCACCAAGCCCGCCACCACCTTCGGCAGCATCACCACGAGCAACGACCGCTGGCAGCTGACCATCAAGGACTCGACCGGCACCGTGATCGCCGGGCCCTTCGGCGAGGGCAGCCTTGGTTACTGGCGCGGCGCCGTGAGCGGCACCGACGTGTGTCGTCTGAAGGAAGATCCCTCTGGACGCATCGTGGGATGCTCGCAGTTCGACGACTCGGGCCGCTTCAGCACCTTCGGCGCCGCCAACACGTGGGCCGACTGCCCCGATGACGGCACGGTGCACGCGCAGGACTTCTCGGGTGTGCCTGCATGCGTGACCGCGTGCTTCGGCGACCTCGATGGCAGCACCGAGGTGGATCAGGGCGACGTGGCGTTCGCGCTGCTGGACTACGGACCCTGCCCCGGCTGCGCGGCGGACATCGACGGCAGCGGCGAGGTCGACTTCGGCGACGTGGCGCTGATCCTGCTGAGCACGGGCCCGTGCTCGTGAACGAAATCCCTGGAGGGACTCCCATGAAGCGACGCGCATTCACCTTGGTCGAACTGCTGGCGGTGATCGCCATCCTGGCCCTGCTGCTGGGGCTGCTGCTGCCCGCGATCGGCGGCGTCCGTGCTCGTGCCCGCGCCACCGTGAGCATGAGCAACTTGCGGCAGTGGGGTGTGGGATTCGGAAGTTTCAGCGCCGATCGCAAGGGTGTGCTGCCGTGGGAAGGTCTGAAGGACGCGCGTGACATGCCCACCAACCTTGCGGATCGCCAGCGCTTCTGGGCCAACGTGGTGCCGCCGCTGCTCGACCAGCCTGCCTATTGCGATCTTGCGGCTCCCAATGGCGCGGTTCCGACACCCAAGTCCGGCGGGAACATCTTCATCGATCCCGCCGCTGCCACGCCAACCGACCCGACCGGCGGTCCATTCGACGGCTGGGCGGTGCCGGGCTCGAAGCTGAAGTTCTTCTTCTGCTACGTGCCCAACTCGCAGTTGAACAACACGCTGGAGGCGCGCATGGACGCCCTGCCAAGCCAGGATCCGCGCGCGCTCGTGAATCGACTCGATCCGGTTTCGCGCAAACTCAGCGACGAGTGGATCGACTCGCGTCGCATCCGCCTGACGCAGTGCACGCAGGCTGCCAACACCGTCACGATGATGGAGATGCGCTCGACCTCCGACGAGTTGGATGGTCTTGGCAACGTGGATGGACGCGCGCCCAAGTACTGGTTCCCGTACTACGCGGAGCAGCTGAACCGCCACCGTGGCGACTGGCAGCGACTCGCCGCCCGCCACAAGAACGGGGGCCACGTGCTGATGGCCGACGGTCACGTGGAGTGGCGCGATCAGGTGCAGGCCACCACGCCCAAGGGCGCCGCGGCTCCCTCGAAGGACAAGACGCTCGACTTCAACAGGCCGGACACGATCTGGGACCCCCTCGGACCGGCCAAAATGGACTGATTCACGACCGGCTTCACGAAACCTTCACGCAGCCTGAAACACATCCCCGCGCTTGGCCGGCATTCTTCACGGACTCACTTTCCCTCATTTCCCCTCCCTTTCCCCTTTCAGTTTGGAGCAATTCTCATGCGTCACACCAGCACCCTCGCTGTGGCTCTGGCCGCGGCTCTCGGCAGCAGCGCGCTCGCCGACGTCATCACCCAGTGGAACTTCGAGGCCCAGACGCTCAGCGCGTCGACGGGTACCGGCACGGCCTCCCTCGTGGGCGGTGTGACGAGCACCTTTGCCACCGGCTTCGGCGGCACGGGCACCTTCGCGCTCAACACCACCGGCTATGCGGCTCAGGGCACGGGCGACCGCACCCGTGGCGTGCAGTTCACCGGCTCGACTGCCGGCTACGACAGCATCACGCTGGCGTGGAACGAGCGCCACAGCAACACCAGCGCGAACACCGTGGCCGTGTTCGCCACCACCGACGGCACCAACTGGACCGAGGTGCAGGTGTTCACCTTCACCCCGGCAGCCACCGGCACCGGCGATACGTGGTTCCAGCGCTCGGTCACGCTGAGCGCCGCCTACGCGAACGCCGCCAGTTTCGGCTTCCGCGTGCTCGCTGCGTTCAACCCGGGTGGCAGCACCTACCTGGCTTCGCGGTCGACCTCGACCTATGCCACCGGCGGCACGCTGCGCTTCGATGACGTGACGATCAGCGGCAATCTGGTGCCGGCCCCCGGCGCCGCCGCGCTGGTCGGACTCGCGGGCCTCATCGCCCGCCGTCGCCGAGCCTGAGCACTTTCGAACATCTGTTCGTTGTGGTCGCCGCCCTCCGTTCGGGGGCGGCGATCGCTTTTCACGGAGTTGCAGGGGCGGCACTCGGCTGGATGCGCATGATCGTGGTCGTCCCGCTCACCTCGTTGCAGATCACGACGAGGGGCGCACCCGACGGGCTCACCTGAGCTGGAATGAACAGCACGCCCTCGGGCGCCACGTCACCGGCGCCTGGGCCTGCACGTACCGAGGGATCGCGTGGATTGATCCACTGCAGGAAACGAGGCACGGCAGGATCCGTGATGTCCCACGCCATCACACCGCCCGTGCGCTCGAGTCCCACGAACAGCATGCGCCGCCCCTCCACCGTGGCCACGTCCAGGCCCTCCGGCTCCGGACCGCGACTGTCGCTGCGATCATCAGCGCCACCACCCTTCTCGCTGTCCATGTTGAAGGATGCGGGCATGAGCTCGGCGGTGCGGCGCTCGATCTCGCTTCCCGAGTCCCAGGCCTGCTCGATCGAGCCGTCGGCCTTCACCTTCCAGAGGCTCACGCTTCGGCCGCCAAAGCAGAAAATCCGGTCCAGCACGCCGTCGTCGTTCTCGTCGCCGCGCAGCGCGCTCACGTTCAGGCGGCCAAGCCGCTCGTCCTTCGAAAGATCGGCGTCGAGCGCATGCTTCAGCTTCGACAGCCGCGACGCCTCGTGCACGTCGCCTCGATCCCGTTCCTCGCCCTCGTTGGCGGTGGCAAGCCAGAGTTCTCCGGCATGTTCGAAGCACTTGATGGTGTCTGGCTGGAAGAGACCCCACACGGGCGCGGGCGCGATGTGGATGCCACCGTCGCGATCACTCGCGTCCAGACCGCACTTCAGGAAGTCCTTGAAGCCCAGAGGCGCGAGGCGCACGATGCGCTCCTGACCCTGCGTGAGATCGATCACCGCGATCGCGTTGTTCTCCTGCAGGGTGGCGAACGCTCGCGTGCCGTCGGGCGACACCGCGATGTACTCGGGCTCGAGATCCTGCGCGAGCGAGGCCTTGGGCGACACGCAGTGCAGTCCGGCCTGCGCAAGCGTGTCGCGATCACCTTCGAAGTTCCTGAAGCCAATTTCGCGATAGACGGGCTTGTCGGCGCCTGCGGCAAGATCCACGACGCCGATGGATCCCTCGGGATCGAACGCGCCATCACGCGTTGCCTCGCCCTCGTTCGCCACCAGCAGGCGCTTGCCGTCGGGCGTGAAGCAGACCATGTCCGGGCTGAAACCGACCTCGATGCTTGCGATGGTCGTGCCCTCGGGTGTGCGCAGATCGAGCGAGCCGCGTCGTGTCTTGTCCTCGGGCTGCCGCACGATCGCGATCAGGTCGCCATGGATCGCCACGCTGTTCAAGCCCTCGCATGCGTGCAAGGCGATCTGCCGTGGCTTGGAGGGATCCGAGAGATCCAGGACGCGCAGCCCTCGCTTGGCGTCGGTCACGAAGAGCCGGCGCGAAGGCGCGTGGAACGCAGCGATCTCCGAGGAGGAACCGTTCCAGATGCCGGATGCCTCGCGACCGACGACCGTGAGGCATGGTGGCGTCGGCACAGGCGGTTCGGCTGCCAGGATGGCAGCGAGGGCGAAACAGAGCATCCGCACATGGTGCCTTGGGAGACACAAGTTTGCGAATCGGGAAATGGCTTGCCTTCGCGGGCGTTGCCGGCGAACAATGGTTCCGGGACCCCGTAGCCGGCCCCCATTCCAGGAGACCCCATGCGACACCTTCGCACCGCCCTACCACTCATGCTGATCCTTGCCTCGATGGCTCAGGCCGACGAGGCCACAAGCAAGGCGGCTTCAGCGAACTCGGGTGACACCGCCACCGCGACCGCCGAGGATCTGCGCTTCGCGCGCAACCTGTCGCGTGCCTTCCGACATGTCGCGAAGGGACTGCAGCCAAGCGTGGTGAGCATCCGCACGGTCGAGGCGAGCGCCACTCCAGCGATGGCTCGCGGACCGATGCGCTTCCGCATGGGTCCCGGCGGCCTGCAGCCCGAGGGCCCCGCTCCGCAGGGTGAGGGTCAGGGCACGGGCTTCGTGCTTCGCGAGGATGGAACGATCCTGACCAACAACCACGTGATCCGCGGCGCCTCGCAGATCATGGTGCGCCTGAGCGACGGGCGCGAGTTCCCGGCCACCGTGCTGGGTGGAGACCCCGAGACCGACGTGGCGGTGCTGCGCATCGACGCGAAGGGCCTTGCACCCGTTCGCGTGATCGAGAGCGGCGACGTGGAAGTCGGCGACTGGGTGCTTGCGCTCGGCAATCCGTTCGGTCTGGAGCAGACCGTGACCGCTGGCATCATCAGCGCGAAGGGTCGCGACGAGGTGGGCCTTGCCACGTTCGAGAACTACCTGCAGACCGACGCGGCGATCAATCCGGGCAACAGCGGCGGCCCGCTGTGCACGCTGGACGGCGCCGTGGTGGGCATGAACACCGCGATCGGCAGTCGCACGGGCGGCAACGACGGTGTGGGCTTCGCGATTCCCATGGAGCTCGTGAAGCGCGCGGCCGACGACATCGTGCAGGACGGTCGCGTGCGCTACGGCTACATGGGCGTGATGCTGCAGGATCTTGGCGGCGAACAGGGCGCGATGGTCGGAAGCGTGCTGGGTGGCGGACCGGCGGACAAGGCCGGCCTTCAACGTGGCGACGTGATCCGACGCGTGGACGGCGTGGCCATCGGGAGCCGCGCCTCGCTGATGCGCGCGATCGGCGCCAAGACGCCGGGCTCCGTGGTGAAACTGGATCTGCTGCGCGACGGACTCGACGTGGCAGCCGAGGTGACGCTGGCCACGCGACCCACCGCCGGCGTGGCCGTGCGCGACGAGCGCGGCGAAGTCCTGGTTCCCGCCCGCTAGCGGTCGCCGCCGCCCTGCAGCAGCATCTGCACGAAGCGACGGATGTTCTCGTTGGCCTGCGTGGTGACCGAGGTGAACTCGATGCAGGTCATCGTGCGGCCCTCGCGCTGGAAGGTCCGCACCACGCGCGCGTAGACGTCGGTGTCGCTCGAACCACCACGCGCGAAGTGCATGTGCATCTTCAGGTCGGCGTGCGCCTCGACCGGATCGGCCATCTCGGCCAGCACGCCGTTGTAGCCGATGTCAAGGATCGTGCCGCGGAGCACGCCCGGCAGCACCGACTTGTTCCGGATGCGCTCGTACTCGAAGGGCATGCGCGTCTCCACGCGCGGGCTCTTGCGGACCTCCTGCCGTGGCACGGGCTTGTCGAGCGACGGGATGCCGAGCACCTCGTAGAGATGCACCTGGTCGCGCTTGCCCTTCACGTAGACCGGCATCGGTTCGGAGAGTTCCACGCGATCCTGCAGGAGCCGCCGCGTGGAGTCGCTGATCAGCACCTGGCCACGAAGGCTGTAGGCCTCGATGCGCGAGGCGAGATTCACCTCGTCACCGATCACGGTGTACTCGGCGTGCAGGTCCGAACCCAGGAGGCCCGCGATCACGGCCCCGGTGTTGATGCCGATGCCCATGTTCAGTTCGGGCAGCTTGCGCTCGCGGTTTTCCTGATTCATCTGCAGGAGCGCGCGCTGCATGTCCACCGCGCAGTGCACGGCCCGGAAGGCGTCGTCGCCGTGCGAGATCGGCGCGCCGAACAGCACCATGACGGCGTCGCCCATGAACTTGTCGATCGTGCCGCCATGCGACACCGCGATCTCGGTCATCCGGATCAGGTAACGGTTGAGCATGTCGAGCAGCGTGGGTCCGTCATGCTGTTCGGAGATCGAGGTGAAGCCGCGCAGGTCGGTCAGAAGCACCGTGACGTCGTGCGGACGGAATCGCTCGCCGCGACTCACGCCCACCGAACCCGTGATCGCGTCCCCAAGAAGATTTTCCAGGTGCGTGCGAAGCGCGGGCGCCAGCGGCGAGCCGGTCTGCCCCTCGAACAGCGCTTCCACCTGCTTGAGGATGAGGGACACCGCGGGCGTGCGCATGTCCGCATCGTAGGGTGTCCGGGCGACCGGAAGAACCGCGCACCTATCCTGACGCGCGCATGGACACCGTCTG
>Ga0169931_10006237_pt1 | contig 18050 bp, 16 predicted proteins | sample Kivu_15m_20L_FD_129675 | JGI IMG/M metagenome (GOLD analysis project Ga0169931, IMG submission 129675) | Freshwater microbial communities from Lake Kivu, Western Province, Rwanda to study Microbial Dark Matter (Phase II) - Kivu_15m_20L... | ecosystem: Environmental > Aquatic > Freshwater > Lake... | reverse complement strand
TTCCGCATATTTCTGTGGAGCCAGGGAAAATTTGATCATTGGTGTCATCACAATCGGGTAATGGTAAACTACATGTGGTAAATCCATCAAAATCTTGGTCAAAGCCATCATCAGCTAATCCATTGCAATCGTTATCAAATCCATCACAAACCTCGGGATTTCCATCAAAAATATTAGGGTTGTTATCATCACAATCTCCATTGCAACTCGTAACTCCATCATTATCCAAATCAAATCCTTCGTCAACATTTCCATCACAATTGTCGTCAATCGTATTACACTCTTCCAATGCCGATGGATTCACTAAAAATTCGAAGTCATCACAATCTGTATTATCTGTTACAAATCCTGCAGGTTGCGCACAGGCATCTTGGGTATTAGAAGGATCTCCAAACCCGTCATTATCGTTATCTACAAAAAAAGTAGTGGCTGGATTATCCAAACCATCACAATCCTCATCGATACCGTTACCGCAAATCTCAGCAGCAGGGAAAATACAACTCAAGTCATCTTGTGTTGCCAATGGATCGAAGTTACATGCCGAAGCATCCGTACAGCCCAAAACACAGGCTAAATCGGAACCATCACAATCCTCATCGATCCCATTTCCACAAATCTCGATACTTCCTGGAAAAATTTGATCATTGTTGTCATCGCAATCGGGAACGGGAAGACTACAAGTTGTGAAACCATCTAAATCTAAATCAAAATCCTCATCCACTTGACCATCACAATTTTGATCTACTCCATCACATACTTCAGGTACCGATGGGTTAATGGTAGGATTCAGCTCATCACAATCATTTTGACAAATCGTGAATCCATCAAAATCTTCATCAAAGCCTTCGTCTATTGCTCCATTACAATTATCGTCAAACTGATTACAAAGCTCAACGAGTCCAGGATTGATAAAAGGATCGTTATCATCACAATCATTTTCACAAGTAGACCAGCCATCGCCATCATTATCTACACCGGCACCGTTATCAATTACACCATCGCAATCGTTGTCCAACAAATCACAGGCCTCAGCGTTTCCTGGGAAATTAAACGGATCGTTGTCATCACAATCCCCTCCTGAAATAACTGTAGAAGGTGGAGCAGCGCAAGCATCAATCGTATTGAAATCATCTCCAAAATTATCACCATCATTGTCAAAGAAAAAAGTAGTTTGCGGAAGACCTTCATCTAAAACACCATCACAATTGTCGTCCAAACCATTACATGCCTCTAATTGACCGGGAAAAACATTGGCATCAGAGTCATCACAATCATCAAAATTAGTAACAAATCCTGGTAAAATTTGACACGTCGGGGTACCCGAAAAAATGGAAAATGGGTCTCCGTAACCATCCCCGTCAATGTCCGCGAACTTGTCCAATGTAGGAAAACCCTCATCAATCTGAGCATCACAATCGTCGTTGAGTCCATTGCATATTTCAACAGCATTGGGATTGATATTGATATTGGCGTCATTGCAATCTGAATTGTTAGAGACCCAACCTGCAGGGCAAGTGACAGCCACGCTATTAGTGAAAGAAATGCTGGGATTACCATAAGTATCGCCATCGGCGTCTCGGAAACATGTAATTGCTTCTACTGAAACGGACATCAGGCTATCAGAGTCCAACTCTTCTCCGGCGTTCGCCAAAGCAGACAAACTCATCATTTGAACAGACAGTAGCAACAAAAATTTTGCCCTTTTTGCGTTCATAAAAACTCTTTCAAAACAACTCATTTTCCTCTAATTTTGATTTCGGATAGTTTTCACCAATTACAAATATAAAAAGAAGTAATTCAAAAAAACAGTAGTTTTAAAACCCTTTCTAACAGATGAACCTTAACTTGCTGAATTTAAATAAATTAAGACTTACCAAGAAGCCATTTTTTGAGAAAATTCCATTTTATTTAACATTAGTGGTTTCAGACTTAGACGATTTCATTCGAAATGGTTGCCAAATGAAAACTGCTTATGTTCATCCCTATTTCCCTAGCAAAAAAACCAGTCTTTATAAAATCCTTAAAAAAAACAACATTTCCATTGTAAATCGAAGGCACAAAAGCAACCTAATAAATATTAACTTTATTGATAAAACTTTTTATAATGAGCAACTGCCATGTACTTTTCAAATTAACAATTCAGCATTCGATATATCCAAACATCACATTGATTTAATCCATCAAGATATCTTTGGATACTCAACCTTGATTGATCCAAAAACATTTTCTGGAAAAGGAGTAAAGAAAAGTGATCTCAATGCACAACATGATGGCGTCATTATTCAATTTCCCATAACCGAAATTGAAAACGAAAAAATTTACCAAATCATCATAGATAATCAAGAGAATAATTTATTCGTGGACTATCGAGTGTGTGTTATTGCTGATGAGATACCTGTTGTTTACAAAAAGTACAAAAGCGAACAAAAAAGATTTACGAATGAAGTACTAAAAGCCGAACTCGTTTCTACAGATTGTTTACCTATAGCATTACAGAAAAACATTATTCAATTATGCCAAAAAGTGGGTTGTAATTTTTGTGAACTTGATGTATTAAAAGACAACGAAACTGGACTTTGGTTTGTTATAGACGTTAACAAAACACCTTATGGGCCACCAGCAGTTTTAGCAAAAAAAGACAAGGAGAAGTCCGTAGAAATTTTGGCTGATTGTTTTTATCGAAAATTTATAAAAAATATTTAGGCGCCAAATTTCTCCACTACCGACTGTGTTACCCCTGTATTAGAAAATCCTCCATCATGAAAAAGATTCTGCATGGTAACATATTTTGTTAAATCGCTGAAAAGTGCAACGCAATAGTTGGCGCAAGCTTCAGCATCCGCATTACCAAGAGGAGACATTAGTTCTGAATAATTGATGAATCCATCAAATCCCTTTACTCCACTTCCAGCAGTGGTAACGGTTGGAGATTGACTTATCGTATTGATACGAACTTTCTTTGCCGTTCCATAATGATAACCAAAACTTCTTGCTATGCTTTCTAACAATGACTTCGCATCAGCCATATCATTATAATCAGGAAATATTCTTTGCGCTGCTATGTATGTCAAGGCCACTATCGAACCCCAATCATTCATTGCATCCATTTTCCAGGCCGTACTCAACATCTTATGCAAACTAATTGCGCTTACATCCAATGTTTGTTTATACCACTCATAATTTAAGTCCGTATAGTGTCGACCCTTTCTTACGTTGGGTGACATTCCTATCGAATGTAAGACAAAATCTATCTTTCCTCCGAAATGATCCATAGAACCCTGAAATAGATTTTGCAAATCTTGTTCATTGGTTGCATCAGCGGCGAAGATCGGAGCATTAATTTTTTCAGCCAACCCGTTGATCTCACCCATCCTCATGGCTATAGGCGCATTGGTGAGCACCACCTTGGCCCCATGATGATGGCACAACTCTGCTACTTTCCAAGCGATTGATTTATCGTTCAAAGCACCTGAAATAATACCTGTCTTTCCTTCCAAAAGTTTTGATGACATATGTAATGAATTTTGGACAAATATAATCACCACAATCATTTGAACTCCCTTATTTTTGCTTTTTACTAACGATGACTCCAAAAGCACATTATCACAAACTACTTCAGCGCCAATTAAAAAAGGTAAGGGACAAAAATTTATCCGCTGAAGATAGCATGGAAGAGCTTTTGAAACTGGTGAATGATAGTTACGAATCTTTAGATCGAGATAACCAACATTTAAAGATTATCATCCGTGAAAGTTCTACGGAGTTGTTAGAAGCCAACAATAAGTTGAAGAAAGCGCATCAAGAACTTGCAGATAATTACTCGAAAGAGGTGAGCTTATTGCGACATCTGGTAGATAAATCTGGAGAAGCTGTTCAAGTCACTTCAGAAGACGGAGTAATGATGTATATCAACCAAACAGGTGCCGAGCGATTGGGACAAAATGTAGATGAACTGCTCGGCCAATACGTAGGAGAAGTAGAAAAAATGTTTGTGGATAAAAGGGATTGGGATGAGCACGTGAAAGATTTGAAAGAAAACGGACCGATGATCATCGAAGGCCGCCATCAAAGAAAAGATGGAACTGTCTTTCCCATCGAAGCCAACGCATTCTATTCACAACAAGATGATAAAGGTTATGTCATCGCATTTATCAGGGACATAACAGAACGTAAAAGAATGATGCAGGCAATGGAGGATCAGCATCAATTTATCAGACAAATCATAGATACCGTTCCGAATCTCATTTTTGTAAAAAATCAGCAGGGCCAATTCATCATGGTCAATGAAGCCGTCGCTAGAATATTTGGTAAATCTGTTGAAGAAATTGAATTAAAAGACAACTCCGAAATCCATCCTATCGTAGAAGAAAATGTCATATTCAACGAAACAGAAAAAAAAGTAATCGATTCCATGCAACCGGTTTCTCTCGAGGAGCAATTCACCATTTCTACAGGAGAGGTTAAGACCTACTTCACCACCAAGGTTCCCTTGGAAAGAGCAGACGGCACAATTGATATTCTGGGTGTTTCTACAGACATTACTGCACAAAAAATTACTGAGAATCAAATTAAAAAATCGTTGTCAGAAAAGACAACTTTACTGGGAGAAATTCACCACCGGGTAAAAAACAATCTTACCGTTATTTTTGGTTTATTAGAAATGCAAATCATTCAGAGCTCTGATGATCACGTTGTGCAAATATTAAGAGAAAGTCAAGGGCGAATCAGAAGCATGTCTATGATTCATGAAATGCTATACAAAACCAATAATTTAGAATCCATCAATGTGTCACAATATATCGAGGATCTATCAAGGAATATCTATAAAACTTATCATCGCTTTGAAAATGTTCAACTCGAAATTTCCACCACTGAATCGATACAACTCCCACTCAATAAAATGATTCCTTGCGGCTTATTGGTAAACGAAATCCTGACCAATGCATACAAATATGCATTTGAAGGAAAAACAGATGGAAAAATTTGTATTTCAACACAACTAATTGATTATAATTTAGTTCTAAAAATATCGGATAATGGCATTGGTTTAGATGAAAATAAATTGCTCTCAAAAACTCAATCTTTAGGAATGAAACTCATTCAATCGTTCAATAAGCAGCTTAAATCTGAAATGACCATGACCAATCAAAATGGCTTGCACTACACTTTTAAAATCCCAATTTCATGAGTAATAAGAAAAGAGTTCTGCTGGTGGAGGACGATGAAATTATTGCCTTCCTTCACAAACACTTTTTGGAAAAATGTGGATTTGAAACCATTGAAACTGTGGATAATGGTATTGAAGCTATAGAAGATGTCCGCGCGATGCTTCCAGACGCTGTATTGATGGACATTAGGATCAACGGAGAGATGGATGGCATAGAAACTGCGCAAAAAATCAGAGAATTTTCTGATGCTCCTATTATTTTTTTAACGGGAAATTCTGATGATGGCACTTTAGAACGAGCCAAACTAACTTCAAAGTCCGGCTACTTAATTAAGCCCATCAGACAGGAAGATTTATGCGAAGCAATAGCTAAAATCAACGCCAACCCATCATGATAAGTATCGTCATTACCACCTTTAACTACAGCCGTTTTATCGAAAGGGCCATTAGGAGTTGTTTGGATCAAAGTATGCCAAAAAGCAAATACGAAATCATTGTAGTGGATGATGCAAGTACAGATAACACACAACAAATTTTAAATAACTACCGAGAAGAAATAAAAACGATCACCTTTACAGAGAATAAAGGACTCTCTGCTGCAAGAAATGAAGGAGTTCGAAAAGCAAGAGGTCAGTATGTTGTTTTTTTAGACGCAGATGATTATATCCACCACGACCTTCTCAAAATTCAATCATTGTATTTGGAAGAAAACCATCAGTTAGATGCCGTTAGCATCGACTACTATTTGGTAGATGAGAAAGAGAACAATCGTGAATGGATAAAATCAGAGGATAAACCCATCGCATGCGGAATTATGTTTCGAAAAGATTTACTCATTGAAATCGGCTTGTACGACGAACAGTTTAGAGCTCGGGAAGAGGAGGATTTGCGTATTCGATTTCTTCAAAAATTCTCTATATACCCTATTCCTCTTCCCCTGTACCGTTATCGTCGTCATGATAAGAATCTTACAAGTGATTATCAAGCGATGGAAAAGGCCGCCTCACAATTGAAAAATAAACATCAATAAATTGTAATTCAATACAAAATGAAAATTACAGAATTCATTGCATTATATGACAACTCCTATGTACAGCGTCCTTTGATCATAGCCGAAGCGGGGGTAAATCATGAGGCCAACATGGATATCGCCAAAAGACTCATCGAAGAAGCCGCTGAAGGAGGCGCCGATGCGATAAAATTTCAAACCTATAAGGCCGATACTATCGCTTCGAAAGACAGCCCTTACTATTGGGATATTACCAAAGAACCCACCAGAAGTCAGCATGAACTCTTTCAGAAATACGATAAATTTTGGAAAAAAGAATATGAAGAGTTGAAAAAATATTGCGATACTGTTGGCATAGAATTCATGAGCACTCCTTTTGATGCCGAAAGTGCTATATTTCTGAATGATTTAATGGATGTGTATAAAATTAGTTCCTCTGATATTACTAATTTTCCCTTTATTGAAATGCAATGTAAGTTCGGTAAACCCATTATTTTAAGCACTGGCGCTTCTCACTTATGGGAGATTCAAGAAGCAGTGAGCATAATAGAAAAATATGGAAACCCATTGATACTGATGCATTGCGTACTGAATTACCCGACACCCAATGCCAATGCTCATCTTGGGATGATTTGGGATTTGAAAAAGAAATTTCCTCAGCATATTATTGGATACAGCGATCACACATTGCCTCAAAATATGGAAGTCATTCATGATTCCGTTTTATTGGGTGCAGCCGTGATTGAAAAGCACTTTACGCATGATAAAACCTTGCCTGGAAATGATCACTATCATGCCATGGATAAAGAAGATTTAAAACTTTTCTGGGAACGTTGGAACAGAACTCAAGAATGGCTTGGGAACTTTGAAGTATCCGCTTTGGAAGCAGAGGAGCCCGCTCGCAAAAATGCGAGAAGAAGCCTGGTGGCCGCTAAAAATATTCCGGCAGGTAAAACCATTGAGGAAAGTGATTTGACTTGGAAGAGGCCAGCTCATGGTATCAGCCCCAAATTCATGGAAGACTTAATCGGTAAGAAAGCCACGCTAGCCATTGGTGAGGATACTGTTCTTCAATGGCGCTTTTTTGAATAATGATTTTTATCGCCCATCTTGTTAATTAACCTTTGCTTAATCACAAAGGAATTAATTTTGCTACCCGAAAATTCATGACAAAGCACTTTGTTTTTACTGCCTTATTTGTCTCACTGATTCAGTCCATTTTACATGGACAATTGGTGATCAATGAAGTGATGATTAATGCGGGGACTTGCGACGGCTCTTGTGTCCCCAATACTGGTGAATGGACTGAATTATACAATAATTCGGCTACTCCCCTCGACATCAGCTGTTTTGTGATGACAGATGGTGATTGGGCAGCAACGATTCCGCAAGGCACCGTTTTGGGACCTTATGAATTCTATGTGATTGGTTCCAATAACTCTGTGGCCATTGTTGACTTAAATATTGGAACGTGCAATTGCACTTCCATAGGCAATACTGGTGATGGCAACATTGGTGTATTCACTAACGGGGATGAGCAATTGGTAATTTCCAATAGCAGTGGGGTGATTATTGATGGTATTTATTGGGGAGCGGGACAGTTTTCACAAACACCCTCGATCACGACAACGGCTTCTGGAGGTTGTTCAGCCACCACCATCACACTCAGCGCAAACAATCCACAAATGACCAATATTAGCGGAGGAGGTTCAGACGAAACCACCATCGCCCTCGATTGTGATGGAATAGGAAATTGGGATATCAGTGTATCACCATCCACGCCGGGTTCATCCAATGTAAATCCAATTGTACTAAATGACAACTCAATCATTACCCATCAAAGTTGCGGCTCACTGGGAAGTATCACGCTAAATCCCAACGGTGGTGTTGGACCTTATGGTTTTCAGTGGCAAGGTATTCTCGCAGGAAGTGCTACCAACAGTGTCATTGATTTGCTTGCAGGAAACTACAGCGTTGCTATAACGGATTTAGGACAATGCGCGCCACCGAATATTTTCAATTATACAATAAATGCAAGCTCAAACCCCTCACTAACGTTATCCGCCACTGATTTAAATATTTGTCAAGGAGAAAGCACCACTATCATTGCTTCCGGAGGCAACAATTATCTATGGACTCCATCCGCTGACCTAAACACCACTTCAGGAGCTACTGTCATCGCCAATCCCATCAACACCTCCACATATACCGTTGAATCGAGTAACAATGGTTGTATTGAAATACAAAGCATCACTATTGAAGTAAATCCTCCACCATCTGTTGTAATAAATAACAACTCTCCGATTTGCGCTGGTGTTGATTTGATTTTTTCCGCTTCCAATATTTCCAATGCCAATTATCAATGGACAGGACCCAATGGATTTACCAGCGCTCAAATTGAGCCTATTGTAACCAATACAACATCACTCATGCAAGGAAACTACGATTTAACCGTCACGCTCGGCGCATGCTCAGTAACGGCCACAACGAATGTAGTGATCAATCAACCATTGGTTTCCAATATAGCTGCTGCTGGACCCTTTTGTGTCAGTGATTCTCCTGTGGATCTGATTGCTGATACTGAGCCAGGACAATGGTCGGGCAATGGAATTACCAATATTGCTTCAGGTCAGTTCAACCCTAGTATTGCTGGACCTGGCAACCACTCGATTAGCTTTGTTAGTGATAGTTATTGCACTGCCGATGCGAGTATCAACATCTCGGTGCAAACCATGTCCGATGCCACTATAACACCCATCAGTTCCTTGTGCACAGGAGATGCAGATATCACATTATCCACTGCCGAAACAGGAGGGGTTTGGACAGGAAGTGGAGTTGGATCGAATGGCATCGTTTCCCCTTCTGCGCTCGGAGCAGGAACCTATGATGCAACCTATACCATTGGGGGGCAATGTGGAGCTACAGACAACATTACATTTTCTATTTTTGATTCGCCTACCCCAGAGATTATCGGAGATACAGCATTTGGCTGCAACCCTGTGGCCATTGCATTCAGTAATACGCAATTCTCACCCGGTGATATTTGTCAATGGCAAATAGATGGCGTGACCGTCAACAATGACTGCGCCCAACTCGATTATTTAGTTTCGGAGGTCGGTTGTCACCAAGTGGGGTTGATGATAAGTAATTCATCGGGATGTGTGGCAACGATTGAAATCCCCAACTTGGTTTGCGTAGACGGATTACCCAATAGCTTCTTTGAATGGACTCCTTTGACCCCCACCTTATCCGATAACGTAATGACCTTTCAAAATCTATCCTCCAATGCTACCTATCAACTATGGAATATTAACGGTATTGAAAGTACAGAATCCACTGTTTCATATACCGTCCCTCCGACTGTCTCAGAATCATTTCTAGCCTGCTTGGAGGTAGCTGGTGAATATGGTTGCCGTGACAGCGTTTGTTATTCGATCCAAGTAGACAATGAAATGTTCATTTACGTTCCAAATAGTTTTACCCCGAACAACGATGAGATCAACAATGGGTTTGGGCCCAGCATTTTTGGCATAGAAACAGAAGAACTGCAATATGAGTTTTCCATATTTTCAAGGAACGGAGATTGTGTTTTTAAAAGTAATGACCCTCTTCAAAAATGGACGGGCAATATCCATGATGGCGAGTATTACGGAATGAGCCATTTATATGAATGGCAATTACGCGTTTCACCGAGATGGGAGGCCGAAGTGAGTTTGTACAAAGGATTTGTTTTATTATTGAGATAAAACTTCACTGACCAGTATCTATCCTTTTCTTTTTTGTTGAAATCAGAAAATTTCCTTTTAAAAATTCATGAAGAACTATTATCTTTGCCGCGGAGAGATGGCAGAGTGGTCGATTGCGGCAGTCTTGAAAACTGTTGACTGTAACAGGTCCGGGGGTTCGAATCCCTCTCTCTCCGCCAGAAAACATCAATGCCCCATCAGGGGCATTTTTTATGGGGTGATGAGCCAAGTTTAGTTGAGCGAATCAAACCCCTAAAAAAATGGATGCTAATCAAGAATGAGAATGAGAATGAGAATGAATGATTGAAAACCACAGTCCCATTCTGTTTGTGATTGTGTTGGTGGGATCAACACCAAAAATTGTGGCGGATTTTGCTAAATTTTCGATTTTCAGAAGAAACAAAAAACCCAACTTTCGTTGGGTTAGTCGTGATCCCGACAGGATTCGAACCTGTGACCGACTGCTTAGAAGGCAGTTGCTCTATCCAACTGAGCTACGGAATCAAAAAATGAAGGGACAACTCTCGCTGTCCCTTTTCGTCGGGGTGGCAGGATTCGAACCTACGACCTCCTGCTCCCAAAGCAGGCGCGATACCGGGCTACGCTACACCCCGAGCGGGGTGCAAAAGTACAAAAGTTTTATGCCCAGCAAAACTTTTCATTTCTAAATTCTTATATTTTTCTGAATTCATCAATTTTCATTGTCTTCATACCGCTTTTTTACTACTTTTGCCCACCTCCAAATGTGGAAGTACCCAAGGAAAGGTGGGTGAGTGGCTTAAACCAACAGTTTGCTAAACTGTCGTAGGGGAAACCCTACCGGGGGTTCGAATCCCCCCTTTTCCGCATAAAAAAAGCTGTCCTTGACAGCTTTTTTTGTTTCATTTTATTCCTTGTTATTTTATCCCATTGACCAATCAAGGATCGCGTATTATGCAGATTGGCCACAATGGGATTCAACACCAACACCGGTATACCTGCCTTATTGGTGATGACCTTTTGTTCTGCATCTATCCCAAAGGCGTGAATCATTTTCTCATTGGCAAAATACAAAATACAAATCATATCTATCTCTGCATGATCGGCAATGCCCTCTGCAAAATGACTGCCACTATCGTCTAAAAAGCGATTTCTCAGCTTTCGAAATATCCCTCTGCATAGCTCAGGTTGCGCCTGATCTTTCTTGGCTAAAAAAGCTGTGTATTTCAGTGCACTTTGGCTATCTGCTTTGAAATCGCAAGGAACCAAAATTCTGCGAATGTGTGTGTGAATCGTAGATTTCAAAAGTAAGAAAGTTCGATGAATGTTTTATTAAAACTTCAAACTGATTAAATTTGCATTCAAATCAAGTGAACGTTCGTGTATGAGTGAGTTGGAAAGTTTTTTTGAAGAGCAATACCCCATCATCCGAGATCGGTTAACCCATTCTTTACATCCCGAATATCATTATCATAACATCCGACATACCATGGATGTGATTGAGCAAAGTCAAATCATTGGTGAGGCTGAAGGATTGAATAAGCGTGAATTGCTTTTGGTTAAAATTGCTGGATTATTTCACGATACCGGATTTTTAAAGGTGAGAAAAGACCATGAATCAGTGAGTGTGGAATACTTTAAAATTGCGGCCACCAATCAACTGCTTCCCGAAGATATTGTTCAGATTTCTCAAAGCATTATGGCTACGAAAATCCCTCAAATGCCTTTCAATAAGTTAGACAAAGTGCTTTGTGATGCCGACTTGGATTATTTGGGGAGAGAGGACTATGCTTCCATTGCCAGTGCGCTTTTCAGAGAGATGAATTTTTGCAATGAAATACAAAGTGAAGAGGAATGGAATTTGTTACAAGTACAATTTTTAAGCAGACACCAATTTCACACTGTCCATAGCAAAAAAGAAAGAGGTGCCGGTTTAATGCACAATTTACAGCTTGTGCAATCGCGATTATAATCGCTGCACAAAATGAAGAGACATCTCACCCTTTCCTTTCAACAAAACATTGCCCAAACTTTCTGTTGAAAATTGATGCGACAGTAGAGATTTTGTAGCATCCATGATGGCCACTCTCATTGGGTCACTGGCGCGCTGCAATATTGACATCATCACCCAGTAAATCATAAATAAATCCCAATGGTTTTAATGCGTGTGACACCTCGTTGATCTCCAAGCTCATCAATTATCAGATTTTGTTGAATGCTTAAGTTCTTCAATAATGATAAAAATCACCATTTCACCCACCTTTTAGTGAATTTGAAACCATTGCATTCTAATTCCACGATATACACTCCTGCCGACCAAGTTTCAGTATTAAAAGTGGTATAACCACTTTGTATAAAAGACGAATCCATCCATTTACCGGTTACATCAAAAACCTTCACCCTACCCATATCTTGATCCAACCTTATTTGCAATTCTCCACCTCCTGGATTGGGAAATACTGCCCAAGATTGAGTGGCCTCCTGCTCATGGGTATCAATGACTACACTGTCACCGGTATAAATGGCCAATCCACCACCAGAATGACCGTATAATAGATCAAAAGTTCCATCCTGTGTAAGATCGGAAAAGAAAACAGAAGATCGATCTCCTTCCTTGATGGTCATCCATTGCTCGTCGATAAGCGTTCCGGTTTGCGGAGAAAGTCCCGCGAATTGGTAATGATTGATCCAACCTTTTTCAGTTCCTAAATACAAATCCCAAAGGCCATTGTCACCTTGTTTTACAAATGGCACACTATAACCATCCAATCCGAGGTAGCTGGAAGCCATAGCGCTAGCGAGTGTATCCGTTACCAAAGACCATGCGGGAGCAGAGGCACTACCCACGTTCTTGTAATAATTGACATTGCCATTTTTTTCCCCGACTACTAAATCCAAAACCGCATCCAAATTGATATCCACTAGCTGCGGGGTAGCGCTTTGTCCAACATCGATATTGAGACCATTGACATCAACGAGTATTTGCGCATTCCCTTGAATAAACTGCTGAGCACTTCCCAAATTCTCTATTGCATATAAATTGCCATTGAGCTCACCGAAGATCATATCCAAATCCCCATCGCCATCCCAGTCACCAAATGTGGGATACAAGTTTTGATGATTCAATTGACTGAGATTCGACCAATCCATGCTTTGCCAAAAAAAATAACGCTCCCCATTGTCATCCACTTCATTAGACAAAAAATGAATCTGAGATCGATAAGTCAACCCATCTGTATCATACCAACGCGAAGCAATAAACACATCTTGATCTCCATCGGCATCTATATCCGCCGAGACAGGATGGGCACCCACTCCCACATCTATCATCTCTCCTTGTAAAAAGTCCGTGGCGGCAAAACTCCATTGCGGAGCACTATTGGTTCCTTGGTTTAGATACAATGCCACGCTGTTCTGATCATTGCCACCGAACAACGCATTCGGACTGACCAACAAATCCTTGACTCCATCGTTGGAAACATCTTCATAATACGCTGCTGGAAACAGATGCACATTGATACTTTGTCCTTGAGGATAATCATACTCCACCGATACCGCACTGTCGGGACCCATAGGAGTATCCACCAAATAAACAGCACCCATTTCAGTTTCCGTTACATCGCCAATGAGAATATCATGGATACCATTATCATCCAAATCAAGGGTTAATATGGTTCCACCTGTATGACGTGTTTGACCTCTCGGTTCTGCTACATTAAGGACACAATTGAATTGATCCCCAATGAACAAATTAAAACTCTCAGAAGCCTCAGAAACCATCCCAAAACATCGATTGGCGCATACAAAAGAGGGGAATGAACAATCTCCATTTTCTATTTGCATAGACTTGTAGAAATACATACTCGTACTTGACTCCGTATTGGTAATGATATCAAAATCTCCATCCCCATCTAAATCATCAATAGAAGGAATATCCACGCTCATGCAATACAAAGGAGCGTTGAAAGACCCGCTGCCAAGATCATAATTGGCGCTTATCAATTGTAAATCATTGAAGGGTGAAAAAGAAAGTTCGCCGGTTTCATCTGTTGTATTCTCATACAACACAATCCCAGACTGATAATTGGTAAAAATATCTTTCAATCCATCACAATTAAAATCACGTAATAACACCCAGTTGGAAAGCCCGTTTGGAAATGCATTTTGATATTGTGGTGCGTGATAATAATAGGACTGTCCCTGAATATCAGAGGATTGTATGAAAACCAATTTTCTATTTCCTACCCGATCAAAAACAAATATATCCTCCACCCCATCCAAATTCACATCTATGCTCGAGAACTGACCATCATTGATTCCTCCCGCCCAAGGCATCGCGATGAAGTAATCTTCTATTTTTACCGGAAAACTCGCATTGCGCTGAAAAGCTTGAGAAAATAGAGGCAAGTTCAAGGAGATGACAAGAATAAAACAGAGCAAATGATTCATTTTTCGAAATTAGTGACATCTTTGCAAAACTGAAATACAAAAGAAGAGAGATATGTTAATGGTCATCGTATTAGGAAGTGTTATCGCTTTAGCAGCATTGGCGATGTGTTGGGTACTCATCTCCAGAAACCTGGATATCAAAGAAAAGGGTTTGAGGTTAGACGACCAACAAAAGAGAATGGCCCCCATCGCTGCATTGAAAATCTCCGCTTGTGAGCGTCTTACCATCATGCTTGAACGCAGCACACCCACCAGCGTTGTCATGCGACTCCCTGTTGCGGGTATGACGGCCGCACAATTGCAATTGGAGGTGATCAAATCCATTCGCCAAGAATTTGAACACAACGTTGGACTTCAAATTTACGTCCAAGCCGAAACATGGCAATCCATAGTGCAGGCAAGAGAAGAAACGATTGAGATTATCAAATTGGCTTTTCAAGACTTAACCACTCAAACCACTTCGATTGAACTTTCGCAAAGAATTTTCTTATTGGAAGCAAAAACAGAAAATGCGGCCATACAAACTGCATTAGAAAAAATTAAAGAAGAAATTCAGCAACAATTTTCGATGTAGTCTTCACCATTCTACAATGGTGGCTCCCTGACCGTATTGATGCCATGCCGCGTCCCGTGCATTGCAATGCGGATAATATTCTTTGATCAACCTGCGGATTTCAGCCTTTAGTACACCCTGTCCCACACCATGAATGAAAACTATTTTCCGCAATTTATCCTTCATGGCCACCCTCATCATCCGTTCAAAATGTTCCAATTGGATCACGATGATTTCACCATTGGTCATACCTTGGTGTTTGGGTTGAAGATGATGAATATGTAAATCCACTTCCATGGTTTCCCCCCTTTTCTTTTCCGATGAAGCCAACTCATTTTTGTAAAGTATTTTAAAATCCTTATTGATTTTATTCAATACCCTTTGGTTGCTATTCCGCTGCATCCTTTCCTCTACATCTTCATGGGTGAAATTATATTGATATGACTCTCTGTTCTTAGTATCTACCAATACTAATTCCGAAAGAGGATGAGGAAAAGAAAAACCGCTTTCGTCTTCTACCATCGCTTGCCCGTCCTCAATAGCCGTGATAGTGCCTCCACCCGGATCATTGAGAAAACGAACCGTTTGTCCAACCTTGAAATTTTCCGTCATCTAACAAAGATAAATACAAAGCGGCCAAGTGTATATTTGGAAAAAAAAGAAGATGAAAAAAATAATTTTTGCCTTTGCTATCCTCGCTCCCGCCTTGTGCCATTCACAAAATCTCAAGGATTTGAAAAACAAGGCTTCCCAAAGCGTCTCGAAACCATCCAATGAAAACCCTTTCACAGAAGAAGAAGCCGCACGTGCATTGAAAGAAGCATTGAAACAAGGGGCTGAAAAAGGAGCCAGTTTGGTGAGCAAGGCGGATGGTTATTTTGGCAATCCAAAAATTAAAATTCCTCTACCTCCGGATGCCCGCCAAAAAGAACAAAAAATCAGGAGTATGGGACTCGACAAAGAAGTGGATGACGCTATATTATCCATCAATCGAGCAGCAGAAGATGCAGGTGCCAAGGCCAAGGATATTTTTGTAAAGGCTATTCAAAATATGACAGTAAGCGATGCCATTACCATTGTCAAAGGAAATGAAAATGCAGGAACAGAATACCTGAAGAAACAAACCACCACTGCATTGCAAGCTGAATTCAAACCCGTCATTCAAGCCTCATTGGACAAGGTAGGGGCTACCCAACATTATGGCAAAATTGTAACGGCTTACAACAAAATCCCTGGCGTTCAGAAGCTTAACCCAGACTTAGCCGATTATGTTACTCAAAAAGCCATAGAGGGATTGTTTGTCATGGTGCAAGAAGAAGAAGCGAAAATCAGAAAAGATCCAACCGCCAGGGCCACAGAAATCTTGAAAAAAGTATTCGGTAAAGGCTAATTTTTCAAAATTTAAAAGGAGAAACTAAGTGTGAGAATTAACAAGAAGAAATATCAATCCTTGTTACATTCGCAAACTACAAAAAAGAAAAATGAAGACAGCACTAGAAAAAATCATCACCGTAACAGGCAAGGGCGGACTGTTTAAAGTAATCAGTGGCGGAAAGGGAGTGGTTATTGCCGAATCTTTGATAGATGGGAAAAGACACCCCATTCATTCTTCACAAAAAGTAAGCACCTTATCGGATATCAGTATGTTCACTTATGATGAAGATGTTCCTTTAAGAAGTGTATTAGAAAACGCCAAAATTGTTTTTGAAGGTAAAATGGGACCTTCGCACAAGGCGGAGGGGAAGGACATCAGAAAAGCCATGGAGCAGGTACTTCCTGAATATGATAAGGAGAGAGTGTACGAAAGTGATTTGAGAAAATTCTTTCAGTGGTACAATTTGCTTTCCGAAAAAAACATGTTGGATTTTGAAGAGGCCTCAGATTCGGAAACAGAAAACACAGAAGAAAATTAAACTAACGTTGTAAAATAATACAAAAAAAACGCCCATTTTATTGGCGCTTTTTTTTCTTTCCAACTTATGATAAAACAAAAAAGCCCTCCGTTGAGGGCTTTTTATCTAAACAAACCTTAAATTACTTAGCCACTGAGAAACGAACCACCTGAGTCTCATTGTTGTGAATCAAAGCAATGTTATACAATCCGCTAGACAATTTCTCGTTGAATGAAATTGTTTGCATCAAACCATTTTCTGCCACCCATACTTTCTCTAATACTACGCGACCTGTTGCATCCAAAACCATGGCTTTTACCACCCCATCTACATTGGACCAAGCAACGTTAATAGTTGATCCATTGCTAGGGTTAGGATAAACATGGATGTTGGAGAGAGCATTAGAGAATACCTCGTCATTATCATTATTCACTACCATTCCTGCTGCTCCTAGTGTTTTTACACAAGATGCATTACCAGCGCAAGTAGACGAAGTTGGGGTTGTACATCCACCGTTAGTGGGAAACCATGTATCCACAGCTAAAGGAGAACCCACTGCAGTGCCTGCAGAATAAGATATTCCATCCAAATGAGCCGCTCTGATCCAAACGTCATAACGCTTACCCGTTGCAATTCCAGCAATACTACTCAAGCCCACCAAACGAGAGGCACCAGCTCCACCTGCTACATAGGCCGATAGCCCTTGTGTTGGGAACACTTCTTTGAATTTCCAATCATAACGATTGGTTCCACAAACGGAACGATTAGTGGCTAAAAAGCTGGTGATATTCTTAGAAGTTACATTACACAAATCAGTGCTACGCACCGTCAATGCTGTTTCAGCATTCAAACCAACAGGAGATGCCACAGTACCGAAAGCAGTAATGTTGTTGTTATTTCCAGCAGCATCCTTAAGATTGTAAACCACATCTACGGTAACATAATAAGAAACAGGAGCAGAGGTTAAGTTAGCAGGTAAAATCTTGCCCAACTGACAGATGGTATAACCAGTCCCGTTGGTTTGAGGAGGAATAGAGAAGTTCCATGCTGGAGTTCCGATTCCAAATGTACCTGGAGCCACTGCTGCATCCGCCGCAGTTTGATCCGCCCAACGCTTCACAATATAACCCGAAGCTTGTGAACGGAATGCCGCTTTAAAATTGGCGCAGGTGTTATTATACACACCTGTTCCCCCAGTGAATGGAAGAATATCCGCTTGACTTCCTCTCAAAAAGGAAATGCTCAAAGAACAAGT
>Ga0169931_10006236_pt1 | contig 18050 bp, 15 predicted proteins | sample Kivu_15m_20L_FD_129675 | JGI IMG/M metagenome (GOLD analysis project Ga0169931, IMG submission 129675) | Freshwater microbial communities from Lake Kivu, Western Province, Rwanda to study Microbial Dark Matter (Phase II) - Kivu_15m_20L... | ecosystem: Environmental > Aquatic > Freshwater > Lake... | reverse complement strand
TGAAGAGCGGGGTGGAAAACCTTCTGCGGCACTATGTTCCCGAAGTCACCGCCGTTGAAGCGACGCTCTGAGACGGGCAGGAGGCAGCCATGTCCGCACCCCTCGGCGATGAAGCGCTCAACCAGCTCTTCCGGACGGCGCGTACACAGCGCAGCTGGCGCCGCCAGGATGTCCCCGACAGTCTTATCGGCGACCTCTACGATCTCCTGAGACTCGCGCCGACGGCCTCCAACATCTGTCCGGCGCGCTTCATGTTCATCCGCTCGGCTGACGCCAAGGCCCGCCTCGAGCCGCATGTGGACGCCTCCAACCGCAGGGCGGTGTTGGAGGCTCCATGGACCGCCATCATCGCCTATGATCTTGCCTTCACCAACCGGCTGGCGCATCTGGTCCCGCACGCCCCGCAGGCGGCCGACTGGTTTTCTGAGCCGCATCAGCGCGAGTGGAACGCCATCCAGTCCGGCACCCTTCAGGGCGCCTATCTGATCATGGCGGCGCGCGCGCTGGGTCTGGACTGCGGACCGATGAGCGGTTTCAGTCGCGAAGGGGTCGATGGCGAGTTCTTCGCAACTGATCCTGTCACGGCGTCCTGGCGCTCCAATTTTCTTGTCAATATCGGCTTTGGCGACGACGCCCGCGTACGTGCGCGCGCGCCGCGGCCCGATTTCGACGATGTCTGCCGGATCATGTGATGTCACGGCCTCCGGTTATTCTCGGCCTGAATACCATCGCAGGCGTCTGCGAGGCGGCCCTGACACAGGGCGAGCGGGAGCTCGCGCATGTCTGTGAGCCGATGGCGCAGGGCCATGACGCCCGCCTGGCGCCGGTTGTCGCGCGCAGCATGCAGGAGGCCGGACGTGCGTTTCGCGATCTTGACCGCATCGCCGTCATCGTGGGTCCAGGCTCGTTCACCGGCGTGCGGGTCGGCGTCGCCTTCGCCCGCGCCCTGGCGCTGGCGCTTGGCGTTCCGGCGGTCGGCGTCTCAAGCCTTGAGGCGCTCGACCGGCTGCCGCGCGAGGGCGTCGTGATCGGCGTGCTGGCGGCCCGGCGCCGCCCCCCCGATCAGAGCTGGTGGGTGCAGCAGCTGACCGCCGGCCGCGGAACCGGCGAACCCGCCGAGGCGGGGGAGAGGGATCTGGCCGCACTCCTGAAGGGGGCTGAAGCCGCCTGCGGCGAGACGGAGGGTCTCCTCACGGCGGCCAGCCTCATTCCGGCGCGCCCGGCCGCTCTGGCCGCCGCCCGCTTCGTCGCACGCCTGCCGGTCGGGGACCTGCCGCCGGCGCGGCCCATCTATGTGCGCGAGCCCGATGCTGCGCCCATGCGACGGGCAGAGCGATGAGCGTGCGTCCCGCCGGGATTCCGGACGCAGGCCCGCTCGCCGTCCTGCACGCCGCCGCCTTCGCAGCGCCCTGGGCGGCGCCCTGGAGCGCTGAGGATTTCGCTGGCTGGCTGTCGCGCCCGCAGGCCATCGCGCTTATAGCCGAACCAGCCGCCACGCCCCTGGCCTTTGGCCTCGCTCTGGCGGCAGGGGAGGAGGCGGAGCTGTTAAGCATCGGCACGGCCCCTGCGAGCCGCGGACGCGGCTGGGGGCGGGCCATCCTCCAGGCGCTCGATCAGGAAGCGGCGCACAGAGGCCTCAAACGCTGGATTCTTGAGGTTGCGCGCAACAATCTGCCGGCGCAGGCCCTCTATACCTCTGAAGGATTTGTGGAAATCGGCGTCAGAAAAGCCTATTACGCCACCCCGGAGGGACGCATCGACGCCCGGGTGATGGCGCGGCCCGTCGGCGGCGCCGGTGGACACGGGCGCGGCTGACCCGCATATGTCGTCCAACCGGGCCGCGAGGTCCGGGCGGGCCAGGCTATCGAAGGAACCGGGCAAGGCATGTCAATGATCGAGCAGAGGTGCATCGAGCGGGGGCTCAGGATGACCGACCAGCGTCGCGTCATCGCGCGCGTTCTGTCGCAGGCTGAGGATCATCCCGACGCCGAGGAGCTGCATCGCCGCGCAGCCGCCATCGACCCCAACATCTCGCTGGCGACCGTCTACCGGACCGTCAAGCTGTTCGAGGACTCCGGCATTATCGAGCGTCACGATTTTCGCGACGGCCGTTCGCGCTATGAGGAGGCCCCTGAGGAACACCATGATCACCTGATCGACGCCAAGAGCGGCAAGGTGGTCGAGTTCAAGTCTGACGAGATTGAAAAGCTGCAGGTCGAAATCGCACGCAGGCTGGGGTACCGGCTGGTGGACCACCGGCTGGAGCTGTATGGCGTGCCGCTCAGTGAGGAAGAGAAGAAGTAAGTGGCTGACGCCAACTCTCCTGGTCCGGATCGGAAGACCAAAGGCCTGTTTATCAAGACCTATGGCTGCCAGATGAACGTCTACGACTCCGAAAGGATGCGCGACGTGCTGGCCCCGCTGGGCTATGCGCCTGTCGATGCGCCCGATCAGGCCGACCTCGTCGTCCTCAATACCTGTCACATCCGTGAGAAGGCGACAGAAAAGGTTTTCTCCGAGCTGGGCCGGCTGAAGCAGCTGAAAGAGGCCGGCGGCGGCGCCATGCGTATCGCCGTGGCCGGATGCGTGGCGCAGGCTGAGGGCGAGGAGATCATGCGCCGTCAGCCCGCCGTCGATATGGTCGTGGGCCCGCAGGCCTATCATCGCCTGCCTGAGATGATCGCCCGGCTTGCGCGCCGCACCGGAGATCGCCTCGAGACGGATTTTGCGCCTGAAGAGAAGTTCGACGCCCTGCCGGAGGCCCGTGCGCCGGAAGGTCCCTCGGCCTTCCTGTCCGTGCAGGAAGGGTGCGATAAATTCTGTTCCTTCTGCGTGGTGCCCTACACCCGCGGCGCCGAGTATTCCCGAAGCGTCGATGCGATCATCGCCGAGGCGCGCTCTCTGGCCCGTCACGGCGTTCGCGAGATCGTGCTCATCGGACAGAATGTCAACGCCTGGCACGGGCGCGCGCCAGCAGCCGGCGGGGAGCCTTCCGAGCCATCCGAGTGGCGGCTCGGCCGGCTGATCCGGCATGTGGCGCGGATCGGCGGCATTGAGCGTATCCGCTATACGACCTCCCATCCCGGCGACATGGATGAGGAGCTGGTGACGGCTCACGCCGAGGTGGCGCAGCTGGCTCCCTTCCTGCATCTGCCCGTTCAGTCCGGCTCGGACCGTATCCTCCGGGCGATGAACCGCCGGCACACGGCGGAGGCGTATCTGCGCACCATCGAACGCGTGCGCCGGGCGCGTCCTGACATCGCTCTGGCCTCCGATTTCATCGTCGGCTTTCCCGGAGAAAGCGACAGGGATTTTGAGGACACGCTCGACCTCGTGAGAGCCGTCGGTTTCTCTCAGGCCTATTCTTTCAAATACTCGCCCCGGCCAGGGACGCCTGCGGCGGGCATGCAGCTTCAGGTCGAGGAGGCGGTCAAAGACGAGCGGCTCGCCCGCCTGCAGCAGCTGATCGGCGAACAGGCCAGCGACTTCAACACAGCCAGCATCGGGAGGCGGATGCAGGTTCTGTTCACCCGTCCTGGCCGTCGCCAGGGCCAGGCGCTGGGCTATTCTCCCTGGATGCAGCCGGTTCACGTCGACCAGGGGGCGTCTGTCCTGGGCGGTCTTGCTGATGTTGACATTACCGGCGCGACCATGTCGAGCCTGACCGGCCGCCTGTGCGGGGCTGTGGCCGAGGCATGAGCGCCAGGACGCCCCAGCAGCGCGCTGTCAGATACGCCGTGCCGGTCGCAAGCCAGCAGCAGCTGCGCGATCTGTGCGGACCTGCGCATGCCCACCTGCAGAAGCTCGAGCATGTTTTTGCCGATGATGGCGTGCGCATCGACAGTCAGGCTCAGTCAGGCGAGCTGGTGGTGACCGGCCACGGCGATGGCGCACGGCGCGCGGCCGACGCCCTCAAGGCGTTCGCCATGCGCATCGCCGGAGGCGCCGAGGCGAGCCTGTCTGAACTGGATGCAGCCATCCGCCTGACAGCGGCGGGGGATGCCATACGAGGCGCCTCTGAGGCCATTCATGGACTGCGCAGGCCCGTCATGGCCCAGACCCCGGGTCAGCAGGCCTATCTTGAGAAGCTTCAGCGTGAGGATCTCGGCCTCGTCTTTGGCGTCGGTCCGGCCGGCACGGGCAAGACCTTCCTTGCTGTGGCTGTCGGCGCCGCGGAACTGAGGGCTGGCCGGCGCGAGCGGCTCGTTGTGGCGCGCCCGGCGGTTGAGGCCGGCGAGAAGCTCGGCTTTCTGCCCGGCGCCCTGGAAGAGAAAGTGGATCCCTACATGCTGCCTATCTGGGACGCCCTGAACGAGTGTCTGGGGGCGCAGGAGGTCGATCGTCGCAAGGAACGTCGTGAGATCGAAGTCGCCCCGCTCGCCTTCATGCGCGGCCGCACGCTGAAGAATGCCTTTGTCGTCATCGATGAGGCCCAGAATGCGACGGTCGCGCAGATGAAAATGGTCCTGACGCGCCTTGGGCGCGGTTCGCGCATGGTGGTGACCGGCGATCCCTCCCAGAGCGACCTGCCGGCCGGCGTCACATCCGGCCTCGGCCATGCCATCGGTATCCTGAAGGGCGTCAAAGGCGTCGCCCTCGAGCAGCTCACGCGCGCCGACATTGTGCGTCACGAACTCGTCGGCCGGATCATTGAGGCTTATGACGCCGATGCAGGCCGCGCTCGCCGGGGCGAAGGTCCGGCGTGAGAGACAACGGACCTCAGAGGGGTTTGACGCTCGACCTGCGCATCGCCGAGCCGCGCTGGGGCGATCGGCGCGCCTGCGAGGCGTTTGTGAGGCGGGTGCTCAGCTCCGCCGCATCGCGCCTGTCCGTCAGCGGCGAGGCGGCGATCCTCCTGACCGGGGATGAGGAGATGCACGCCCTCAACCGGCGCTGGCGGGGGCTTGATAAACCCACAGATGTCCTCTCCTTCCCGGGGGGCGGCCCTGCTGAGCCTGGTCAGGCCCGTCATCTCGGCGATATCGCCATGGCCTTCGGTATCGCCTCGCGTGACGCGGCGGCCATGGGCCGCCCGTTCGAGGCTCACATGGCGCATCTTCTCATTCATGGCTTCCTGCACCTGTTAGGCTATGATCACATCGAGCCGGACGACGCACAGGTGATGGAAGCGCTCGAAATCGACATCCTTGCAGGCCTGGGCTGGGACAATCCGTATGTCGCCGGACCGGGTCAGCTTACCGGAGAGCCCTGATCCATGCCCAGCGATGCAGACCCTCCCCGACGATCCACGCTGCGTCAGCGCCTTGCCCGGCTGATCGGCGGGGAGAGCGAGCCGGAGACCGTTTCGGCGCTGCCCGCCGAGGCGCCCGCCGCCATCCGCCTCCGGCTCAAGGAGTTTGAGCGGGCCAGCGTGCGCGACGTCATGACATCGCGCGTCGATATCGCCGCCGTCCCCATCGATGCGAGTCTGGGCGAGGTGCTTGATGTCTTTGCTCGCGAAGCCCACTCGCGCATGCCGGTCTATCGCGACTCCCTCGATGAGCCACTGGGGTTCATTCATATCAAGGATGTTGTCGCCGAAGGCGTGCGTCAGGGCTGGACCCCGCAGACGATGAGCACGCGCCCGCTTCAGCGCCTTGTTCGTGAAATCATGTTCGTACCGGAATCCACGCTTCTGCCGGACCTGCTGATAAAGATGCAGACAAGCCGCACGCACATCGCCCTGGTCGTGGACGAGTATGGTGGTACGGGCGGCATGGTCTGCCTCGAGGATCTCGTCGAGCAGATTGTCGGCGAACTGGAAGATGAGCATGACGAGGCCTCGCCGCAGGTCATGCGCAAGGGTCGCTTCACATGGGATGTGGACGGCCTTGCGACGATCGAGGACGTCGAGGCGCAGACCGGGCTTCATCTCAGTATCGAGGACTTTGAGGATGAGGTTGACACGATCGGAGGGCTTGTGTCCGCGCTCGCCGAACGGGTTCCGCAGGCGGGCGAAACCATTGAGCATCCGCGCGGACACGTCATTGAAATCCTCGAAGCCGACCCGCGCCGCATCATGCGTGCGCGCATACGGGCAAAGAAGCCGGTTCCGGTCCCGCTTGCCGGTGAGGGCGCGGCGGGGATAGACCGCTAGCAAAGGCCGGCGCCCGGCGCGCAGCCTCAGGAGGCGTCATGACCGACAGCCGCGCAAACGGACATCAGGGGCCGGCCGGCCTCATCGCCCCCGCCTACCTGTGGGTGGCGGGTCTGCAGGGCTGGCGCCCGTTCGCCTTCTGCGCTGGCCTTGGCGCCATCGCCAATCTGGCCTTCCCCCCGCTCTACCTGTGGCCTGCCTTCGCCATCGCCCTGTCAGGCCTGGTCTGGTCGCTTGACGGAGCAGCTCTCGCCCCGCGTCCGCGGCGCGCCGCATTCTGGCGCATCGCGGCCTTCGGTTTTGCCTATTACCTCGTGGGCATGCACTGGATCGCCTGGGCGTTCCTGGTGAATCCGGACGCCTATCTGGTGTTCATCTGGATGCCCCTTCTCGCCCTTCCGGCTCTTCTCAGCCTGGTGCTGGCCACAGCTGTGTCCATCGGTTTCCGGTACTGGTGTCCGGGCCCGGCCCGCCTGATCATCTTCGCCATGGCCTTCATGTTCGGGGAGTGGGTGCGCGGATCGCTCTTCGGGATCGGCGGTCTGCCCTGGAACCTGCCGGGCATGATCTGGGCGCCCGGGGAGGCGATATCTCAGTCAGCGTCCATCTGGGGCATTTATGGCCTGTCGGCCCTGAGCGTCCTTGCGATGGCGGCGCCGGCATGCCTCGCAGACAGGCGCGCACGCGGTTCGGGCGTCAGCCGCGCAGCGCCCGTCATTCTCGCCGCCATCGTCTTCGGCGGCATCTGGGGATGGGGCGCGCGACGTCTCTCAGATGCGCCCGCCGGTCCTCCGGCCGGCGAGATGGTGCGCCTGGTGGATGTGGGCGTGCCGCAGGCGGTCAAGCACCAGCCGGAAGCGGCTGAGCGCATCGTGCTGCGTTTTCTCGAACTGACCGGACCGGCGAGGGCGGACGCGCCCGATATCGTCATCTGGCCGGAAGGGGCGCTGCCCTACTTTCTTTTTGAATGGGACCGCGCCCTGAGCGCCGTCTCCGATGTCATCGGTCCGCGCAAGCTTATCATCGGCGTGCCACGGCTGGAGAGCGGCGGCTCCGACGGCGCGCGCGCCTATAACTCCCTCGCCGTGCTGAGCGGGGATGCGGATGTGCGCGGCGCGCGCCACTGGTATGACAAGAACATGCTTGTGCCCTTCGGCGAGTTTGTACCCTTCGCCGACATCCTCAGGACGATCGGCCTCAAGACCCTTCAGGATCTGGCGCCGGGCGGATTTGCAGCTGGCCCGCGACCCTCCTCAGTCCGGGTGGAGGGCGTTCCTCCTTTTGGTCCGCTGATCTGCTATGAGGCGATTTTCCCGGGGCTCTCGCCCCATGGCGATGACCGTCCCGAGTGGCTCGTCAATATCTCCATCGACGCCTGGTTTGGTGAATTCATCGGCCCGGCGCAGCACGCCGCCCAGGCCCGCTACCGCTCCATCGAGGAGGGGCTGCCGATGGCGCGCGTGGCCAGCCGCGGCGAGACGGGCGTCATTGATCCTTATGGACGCTGGTCGGCCCGCGGCGCGCCGGCGGATGTCGCCCGCTTCAGGCCGGATCCTGAGGGCTGGCGCTCGAGCGTTCTGGATGCGCGCCTGCCGGCGGCTCTTGCGCCCACGCCTTACGCGGGCTGGCGCGATGGCCTTTTCTGGCTGATGCTCCTCAGCTTCAGTCTGGGTCTTTTTGTTCTTCCCCGGCGCTAGGACCTCCGCCGTCCGTCCACCCTCCCGTCCGCACCAGCGGCGCCGTGCCGCTCAGACCACTGGCCCTGGCCATCTCGCGCCCGACGGGGCCATGGGATCCGGGCAACGCGCCCCCTGGAGGCCCGCCCCGTGCGGCGTGACCGGCGCCCCGGATGGCGCTGAGGCCGCCGGGTGTCGACCTGTGAGGTCTTCTGAAATCATATAAAGCTTTCTTTATATGACGGGTAAGGCTAGTAGGCATGCCTGAGCAGGGCTGGCCTGGCGCGAGGAGATGAACGTGGCGCGTTCCGAATATCTTTTCACGAGCGAAAGCGTGTCGGAGGGACACCCCGACAAGGTGTGCGACCGGATTTCCGATGAGGTCGTCGACCTCTATTACCGCACCACCATCGCCCAGGGGCTGGATGTCTGGGCCCTCAGGTGCGCCGCCGAGACCCTGGCGACGACCAACAAGGTCGTTATCGCCGGCGAGTTCCGCGGAACCGACGCCGTCACGCGCGACCTCATCGCCCACCATGCCCGCATGGCTATCAGGGACATCGGTTATGACCAGGAGGGCTTCTCCTGGCGCAACGCCGACATCGACGTGCGCCTGCATGGCCAGTCCGAGCACATCGCACAGGGCGTGGACGGATCGGGAAACAAGGAGGAGGGGGCAGGCGATCAGGGCATCATGTTCGGTTACGCCACCAACGAGACGCCCGAACTCATGCCCGCGCCGATCCAGTTCTCCCACCGCATGCTGAAGCTTCTTGCGGATGCGCGCCATTCAGGGCGCGAAAAAACCCTGGGGCCTGACGCCAAGTCCCAGGTCACCGTCCGCTATGAGAATGGACGCCCCAAAGAAGCCGTCTCCATCGTCCTCTCCACCCAGCATACAGATGAACGGCAGACCTCGGCCGATATCCGCGCCATCGTCGAGCCTTATATCCGCCAGGCCCTCGCAGATGTTCTTCCCATCGCCGCCAACTGCGTCTGGCACATCAATCCCACCGGAAAATTCGTCATCGGCGGTCCGGACGGCGATTGCGGTCTCACCGGCCGCAAGATCATCGTCGACACCTATGGCGGGGCGGCGCCCCATGGCGGCGGCGCCTTCTCGGGCAAGGATCCCACCAAGGTTGACCGCTCAGCGGCCTATGCGGCGCGCTATCTGGCGAAGAATGTGGTTGCGGCGGGTCTGGCCGACCGGTGCGTCATTCAGCTCTCTTACGCCATCGGCGTGTCTGAGCCGCTGTCGATCTACGCCAGCTGTGAAGGCACGGAGCGCTGCGACCTGGCCCGGCTCGAGAAGCGCCTGGGCGAAGTGATGGACCTGCGCCCGCGGGGCATCCGTACGCATCTTGGCCTCAACAAGCCGATTTACGCCCGCACCAGCGCCTATGGCCATTTTGGCCGCGAGCCGGACAGCGAGGGCGGCTTCTCCTGGGAGAAGACCGATCTCGTGGGAGCGCTCAGAGACCTCGCCTGAGGGCTTCAGACGTCGGCGTCCTGCTTGAAAGATCTGGCCTCAAGCATCTGGCCTGAAGACTCTCGCCTCAGATCAACCGGGACATCTCAGGCCCGGCCCCGCTGGCGCGGCTCTGGCTGAGCAGGATCCGGGGTCGCACAGCTTGAAGTGACACGGTGAAAGTGGTCCACATGTGATGTTAGTTTCCCCGACGTATTTCCAGAGGAGGAAGTACGGGGATGAAGCGGAAGCGATACTCGACGGAACAAATCGTTGCGGCGTTGAAGCAGGTCGAGCTGGGCCTGCCGGTGGCGGACGTGGTGCGTCAGCTGGGCGTATCCGAACAGACCTTCTATCGATGGAAGCGCGCCTATGGCGGCCTGGAGTCTGAGCAGGTCCGCGAGCTCAAGCAGGTTGTTGAAGAGAATGCGCGCCTGAAGAAGCTCGTTGCGGAGCTGAGACTGGACAAGGCGGTGCTCCAGGATGTGTTGTCAAAAAAGTTTCCAGGCCGTCGCTCATGAAACAGGTTGTAGACTATGTCGTGGGCTCGCACGGCTACAGCCAGCGACGCGCCTGTCGCCTGACGCGCCAGCATCGCTCCACACAACGCAAGCCGTCGACACGCGATCCGCGAACGGAGATCCGGCAACGGATGCGTGAGATCGTGGCGGCGCGTATTCGCTATGGCTATCGCCGCGTGCACATCATGCTGAAGCGAGAGGGCTGGCGGCTCGGCCGGAATGTCGTTTATCGGCTGTATCGTGAGGAAGGGCTTGCTTTGCGCACCAAACGGCCGCGCCGTCGGAAGATGGCGGCGCATCGGGCAGAGCGCCAGATGCCCTCCCGCGTGAACGAAGCCTGGAGCCTCGACTTTGTTCATGACCAGCTCAGCAATGGCGCCCGGATCCGGATGCTGACGGTGATCGATGTCTATACCCGCGAGGCCCTTGCGATCGAGGTTGGCGATCGGCTACGCGGCGAGCACGTTGTGACGGCGTTGAACCGGCTCGTCTATCTGCGTGGTGCGCCGGCGTCGCTATTTCTGGATAATGGCGCGGAATTCACCGGTCAGATTGTCGATCTGTGGGCGTATCATCACAAGGTGCGGATGAACTTCTCGCGCCCTGGAACGCCGACGGATAACGCGCACATCGAAAGCTTCAACGGGTCGTTCCGGGACGAGTGTCTGAACCTCAACTGGTTCGCCTCAATGGCTGAGGCGAGAGCGACGATCGAGGCCTGGCGCAGGGACTACAAGCCCGCATCACAACGCCCATCTGTCTATGTGTTTGAAGCGAAGAGGTTTTGTTGCGCGAGGTCGTGGGCCGCGGGGAGCTTCACGCTTGTTTCTGTCCGCTTTCTGATCGCTTGGGCCGCCGCTGCAGTCAAGTCTGTGCGGCTGAAGATCCACGGACCGTCAGGCAACGGGTGGATTGCGGTAATCTCACCGACTTCGGCAGCCTTGCGCAGGGTTTTCGGAGCAAGGCCGAGCAACTTGGCTGACTGGCTCAGGTTGAGCCATGGGTCCTCTCCGTTCGGGGCCGGCTTGTGGACCGCAATGCGATGATGTGAGCGAAGCGACACCACGCGTTCTCGGGTCCATCGATTGCCGTGGCCGGTGCGTAAATTGTTGCGGTTGAGGATACCAGCGATCACATCGTCACTGGCGATGAGAACCAGCTGCTGGACGGCCGTGATTACGTCGGCTGATGTACTGTTGCGCTGGCCGCGCCGCCGCCGAGGTAATCGTAGCTCGCTGTGAACGCCTCCGGCCCAGTGCAGCACCAGCACGATCTCGGATCGATCAGGATCAATGTCGGCGATAACTTCGTGGATCAGTGTACGCACGATCCGCTTCTTGAGGCGCGCATCAGTCTGTGGGGCGTTCCAGACGGCATGGAGATCGGCCGCCAGTGTCTCATGCGGAAGTCCGAGCGCTGGGGGAGAGGCTGCGCGGTGCCTGGCGATCTTAGCTTCAATCTCTGTAACTCGTGCGAGCGCGGCATTCCACCGTCGCTCTAACTCGCCAGCGACGAGACGGTTCGCCGGATCGGTTGCGTCATACTGACGGAAGGCGCGGTCCGCCCCGAAGCGGGCGGCCTCCAGGTCCCGGTTGAGGGCTTCGAGCACCATATCGCGGCGAGTACTGGCGTCGCGGTCAGCGGCCGCAGCGGCGGTGATCGCGCCCGGACCGACAACGCCCAGAAGCGCAAGCTCGATCGCATCGTCCACCCTCAATCCGCCGAAGGCGATGCAGCGCGGCTCTCCACTATCCAGCCATCCCCGGATGCAGGAGTAGCGGGGAATGTTATGGTCGGTGCCGGTGTAGCGAACTGTCAGCTTCCGTCCGCAGCGGCGGCAGCGCATCAACCCGGCGAGAAGGGCCTCGCCATGCTTAGGCGCACCGTAATGCCGGCTGTCAGGGATGTTGTCGCTTACCATCTTCCGGATCGTCTCAGCCGTCTCCCAGCTGACATAACCCTCATGCGCGCCGGGCTTGAGTGCAAGCCAATCCTCGCGCGGCTTACGTCTTGGCGCTCCGCCGACAGGAGACGCGCAGGTCTTGCCATAGGCGTAGGCGCCGCCATAGATCGGGTTATTGATCATTCTGTGGATCGTCGCATAGCAGGGTCGACGCCAGAGGATCTCTCCGCCGGGAGCACGGGCTGGAAGATCAAGATCGTGCTGCTGGAACCAGAGCAGCGCCTGACGCGCGCTGCCCAGCTCCAGTACCTTTGCGAACACCAATTCTATGGCTTGCTGAACACGACGGTCCGGATCCTTCTCGTAGCGATCCCCGGTCTTGATGAAGCCGACGGGCGCGCCGACGACCAGTTCGCCGCTGCGGGCCTTCTCGTAGCGGGCGCTCAGCGAGCGCTGGCGCAGAAGATCCAGCTCGTACTCGTTGAGACTGCCCTTGAGTCCAAGCAGCAGGCGGTCATTGCCCTGGCGAGGAGCGTATATGGCCTCTTGATCGATCAGAACCGTATCGACCACCCGGCACATCTCGATCAGTTGCTGCCAGTCTCGGCTGTTGCGGGCGAAGCGTGAGACCTCCCGGGCCGCCACAGCACCGACCTTGCCCATGCAGACATCCGCAACCATCCGCTCGAAGCCATGTCTCTGGACGCCGCCGGCGGCCGAGCGTCCAAGGTCGTCATCAATTACCTCAATCTCCGCCCAGCCGAGTGCGGTGAGCCGGTCACGCATCGCGTACTGCAGAGCGCTGCTCTCCCGGTTATGAAGCACCTGATGCGCTGATGACTGACGGACATAGAGCAGCGCCTTGCGCTCGAGATGGTGCGGGCAGATTTTGTCAGATGTCATTGTTCGACCCCCTGGTCCCGTCGTGACCACGCGCCTGAGCGTGATCCGTGATCAGCTGGATCAGCAACGTCGTCAGCGCTCTGCGTGTCTCCTCCGGTAGCGTTCGCCACTCCGGCAAGCCTGGTGGCGCGCCGCCCGCGTCGCTTGTGAAAAGATCGATCTGTTCCGGCTTCCGCTGTCCCCTGCTCATGCTGCGCTCCTCTCCGAATCCGATCTGGAGAGGCTCCGGGGGGCGACCGGCTGGGGTCAACCGCAGGCATGGCGTTGGGCACGCCAGCGACCCTCAAAATCTTCGATAAAGCTGCCAGGGCGGCCAGATCGACGTAGGGCTGCGGAATCAGGCTGGCGGCGCAGCACGCCGCAACATCAAACATCCAGGCCGGGACTTCCCGCGCACGCCCCGACGCGAGACCCTCAGGCGCGCACCGGAAACTGCAGATCCCCCCACGTTCCGCAACCTCGTGAACAATAACATCCTGAGCAAACCAGGGATGCCACGCATAGACGATCCGCCGAACATCAGTCCCGTGGGTGTTCTGGCGCTTCGTTGTACAATGAGAGCCGTCCTCACATGGCTCTCAATGGCCTCTCGCCTACAGAATTTGCCCGCAGGACCGGATCGTGCGATAAAGGATCAGTGCAAATGGCCGTCGGATTCTAGCGTCCGAGGTGGACCACCAGACCCAAGCGCTTCAGAGCTGATGATGAACTAACAATCGACTTGGACCACTCGGTGGGGGCCGATCAAGCCAGGATCGACTTCGCCGAGCGGGTCGCGGTGCACGCCGAGACGCTGAAGGTGACGCCGCGCTCGATCGCGATCAAGGACATGCGCTCGCGCTGGGGATCGTGCTCGTCAGAGGGGCGACTGAACTTCACCTGGCGGCTGGTCTGCGCCCCACCTTTTGCGCTCGACTATGTCGCAGCCCATGAGGTCGCGCACATCAGGGAGATGAACCATTCCAGCCGGTTCTGGAAACAGGTCGAGCGCTGCTATCCCGACTGGCGCGAAGCGCGCGACTGGCTGCACACGCGCGGCGGCGCGCTGCATTCGATCGGCGACCCCTGAAACAATTGATGAGCTGATCTGGCCGCGTTGCGCCGCCCGGGGCGCAGCACAGCGGCGTGCGTCCTCTGCCCTGACGTCGGCATAAAAAAAGAGAGGCGCACACCCGTGCGCCTCTCTCTCATTGATTGTGCATCCAGACCTAGAACTTGGCCGTAACGCCGACGATGTATTCGCGGCCGAAACCGCCGTCATACACGTTGCCGGTGCCATAGATGCCGAGCGGCCCTTGCTCGTCGAACAGGTTGTTGATCGTCAGACGCAGCTGGTAGTTGTCGGTCAGGTCGTAGGCTGCGTTGTAGTTGAAGAACCAGTAAGCGTCAGCGAAGAACGCCGGGCTCTGCTCCGGGTAGAGATTCTTGGCCGTGAGCACGTTTGAAACGGTCGCGCTGGTGTAGCTCGCCGCCAGCGTTTGCTGGAACGGACCGACCGTGTGTCGGGTATCGAGACGGAATTCGTGCTCAGGGTTCGAGTGCGTCCCGCCGGCGCGACTGGATCGGGTCACGCCGTTGGCGAAGATGTCATAGCGGTGCGTCTGGAAATACGAGCCGCGCAGGTCGATGCCACCCCAGTCCTGCATGAAGCTGCCCAGGAGGGGCACTTCGTTCAGGTCGAAATTATAGCGGATTTCAGCGTTCAGGCCGCGGAATTCACGCTTGCCGAGGTTGAGGTTGGAGAAGGCCGCGAAGGCGATCTCGAACGGCACCTGGTTGGTGGCGGGAGCACCAGCCAGCACGCCAGAAATGCCGGGGTTTCCGGTGATGGCGTTGGTGGTCGGAACGACGAACTGACCGCCCGGGCCGGTGGGCGTGCCAAACAGGATGGCTTCGCAGGCGCGGTAACCCCCGACGATCGAGTTCGGGAAAGTCGTCTCGTCGAAGCACGGACCGGCGAAGGTCCCCGGGCCGACAAGGCCAATTTCATTTTTGAGCTCGACGTTGAAGTAATCAAGCGCAATGACAAGGCGCGGAATGAAGCTGGGCTCGAAGGTGAGACCGAGCGTGTAGGTGTTGGCTTCCTCGTTCGACAGGCCCGGGTTACCGCCGGCGTTTGCCGGAACCGTGCCGCCGGCCGCAACAAAGGTCGACAGGAAGGTTTCAGCATCCGCCGCATTGCTGGCGATGCCGAGATTCTGCACCGCAGTGATGCAGTTGGCGCGGCGCGTGGCCGGAGCAGGTCCTGTGTTAATCTGCACAATATCGCAGGGGTGGTTGGCGCGGCCCAGCGTGGTGAAGGCGACGGTGAACGGTCCGACCAGTTCGACGAGCGAGGCCGAACGGACCGTGCGCGAATTCGCAGCACGGATGGTCAGGTCGTCGATCGGCTTCCAGCGGAGCGAGTAGTTGAACGTGTCGTCCTTCGTGCCGTCGCCCGAGAAGACGACGGTCGTCGACGCCTGCTCACGCTCGACGATGCGCTGCGCGTAGGAGAGTTCGAGCTCCTGGAATCCGGGGAGGGTGAAGCCGCCACCGAAGATCGGCAGGCTTGCCTCGAAGCCGTATTCGCGGAATTCACGCTGGCCTTCGCCACGACCCTGCGGTGCCGTACGGCCCGCGCCGATCTGCGTGTCGCGACCCGGCTCGAATTCAACCGACTCCTTGCGATATTCAGCCTGGATGCCGGTCCGGAACGTTCCGCCTGGCAGTTCGAACAGGTCGGAACCCAGCGATCCCGAATAGTATTCGAGCGTGTTGAGCGCATGCACGTTTGCATCGCCAAGCACATAGTCCACGGCTGCCTTATCGAGAGCGCCACTGCCATTGCCGAAGAGGTTCAGCGGACGGCAGGCTGCAACCTGGGCGGCAGTCGGCGTGAGGCCGACCGTCGTCACGATGCCGCCAACAGCCGGGTTGCGGATTTTGATGCGCTCAGGCGCGGCAAGCGTCTGCTGGCGGCAGACCGCCTGGCCGCTCGAATTCCTGACCACATCCGTGGCGAGGGCGAACTCGGTGTCGAGGAAGTCCGGGCGCTTCGAATTCTGCTCGGAGCGGCCGTAGGATCCGGCGACATCCCAGTAGAAGTATGACTCGCCAACGGAGAAGTCGCCTTCCAGGCTCTGGATAATCTGGAAGTTCTCAACTTCGAAGGTCGATCTGACACCGGCACCGCCAAGAACGTCAGACAGTGTACGACCCATCCATAGCACACGCTGGCCGCCAATGGTCGGGATGGTGGCACCCTGGGCCGCCAGCTGGTTGATTGTCGCAAGCGAGGCGGAGGTGAGATAGGGGTTCTGGTCGATATAGATCGGGATCGCTTGGCCGCCCGCCTGGGCGCTGCCCCCGGTCACGTTGGAGACCGCCCCGGCGCTCTGCTCGAACTCGTTGTTGGTGTACATCAGCGTCGAGCGGTAACGCAGGTTCTCGTTGATGTCATAATGGCCGTTTGCGGCAAGCGAGATACGCTCGTTACCGGCCTGGAACTGCGCGTGGCCAAGCGCCAAGGCGTCATAGCCCTGACCATTATACATCGCGCCGATACGGCCCGGCACGGTCGGGGACAGCGTACCCGGGTTGTAGGAGACCAGGTTGCCGGATGCATCAAACGCCAGCGGCACAGCGATGCGGGGGAAGATCGCGCTGGTCGCAGCGTTTGTGTTCGGGATGGTCGTGAAATAGCCATTGGTGGCGTTGAGCGCACCGGTCGTCGCGCTATACGTACCGAATGTTCCCATGAAAAGCAGCGGGTTGGTGCTCGGGTTGGCCGCAAAGTATTCCTGCGGCGTCGGACGGTTGCGCTGCAACAGCGCGACAGCCAGCGTGCTCAGCTGGGCTGCGCTGAGCCCGGCCGTGTTGGTGCCCGGAGCGAGGGTCGAGATGACACTGGCGGCCGAGACGCCCGTCGGGAGAGATGACGGCGCAAAGAAAGAGAAGCCCTGGGGGTCGGCAGCGCGAGCCGCGAGCGCGCCGGCGATCGGGGTCGTCGGAATGAGGTTCGTGAGGGTCGAGAAGCCGCTACCGAAGAGGTTGCTCGTTACCAGCGTGCCGCCAGTAGATGTCAGCGGGTTGGCGAGCGCGAGCGGGCCGAAGAAGGTTGGCCGAATGCCGTCCGCGGACGCCGGTTTGAAAGCCGGCGTGAGCGTTCCGCCCGCAAGCAGCGTGCTCACAGCATCCTGAACGTTGAACCCGCCCGTGTCGCGGACCGACCCGTCATAAGTGTTGGAGATGCCCGAGCTGCCATAACGGGCAGGCGAGTCGGCCGAGGCGCCAACGTACTCTGACTTGGAATAGTCGGCCGAGACAACGATGCTGCCCTGGCCGTCCATGATGTCCGAGCCCCAGAGGCCCGAGAGACGATAGGTTTCGCCATCGCCGAGTTCGGAGATGCCGGCCTGTGCGCGGATTTCCAGGCCCTCATAGTCGTCGCGCGTGATGAGGTTGACGACGCCGCCGACGGCGTCGGCACCGTAGATCGCGCCACCCGTGCCGGCCAGCACGTCAACGCGCGAGAGCATTTGCGGGTTGATCGAGGTCAGGTCGACCTGCGAACCGGAGGCGTTGCCGGGAACGAAGACGGAGCCGGGGTTCGAGGGGACGATGCGGCGTCCGTTGAGAAGGGTCAGGGTGCGCTGGGTGCCAAGGTCGAGCACGTCAGGGAAGGCGAAGGAGTCGCCATTCTGGACCTGCGAGCCGCGGGCGTTCGTGCCAATGCCGACCAGCGGCAGGTCTTCCAGCACGTCGATAACGTTTGCAACCTGACGGTTGTCGATCTGCTCAGCGCCAACCTCGAAGGTCGGGTTCGGGTTGTCGAGCGCTTCGGTACGCAGGCGCGAGCCGGTGATGATAACGACATCGCCTTCCTGGTCTTCGCCTTCCTGGTCTTCGGCAGCGGGCTGAGCCGATGTGGTCGTCACCGTCTCCTGCGCATAAGCCGCCAAGGAGAGAACCGGCCCCGCGGTAAGCGCCGCCAGAAGCGTTGAGCGCAGGAGATGCGCTTTCGCAGTAGTTTTCACGATTTTGACCCCTTTATTGCCTGACCACCGGACGCGCTGTGACGTCGTTGTGCCGCCTTTTCCCCGGGACGAAGCGACGTCTCCACGGGGTCTGACGGTTTAAGCACATTTCTGTCACAAAGTTTCTGGCGTCAATCGGGGTGAGGGAGGTACGAAGGATTTTCCGCAAAGCTGCGGGAATGTGCAGCATTTCTGCATCAGCCGAGGCAGGAAAGGCAGGGGATTCCAACTAAACGCGTAAAATTCCGCGTTTAATTCTGTTTTCCTGCCGAAGTCGCGAAACATTCTTGCTGCATTTGCGCGCTGCGCGGCTAGAGCCTTTCTGCTTTTGACGGAATTCGGGAGGATTCCCGGCCTCACCGAACTCTGATTCAGTTTCAGCTCTGGATCAGGAGGCGCGGAGCGATGGGAAAGTACTATTCGCTTGATCTTCGGGAGCGTGCGGTTGCGGCTTATCGCGG
>Ga0169931_10006235_pt1 | contig 18050 bp, 18 predicted proteins | sample Kivu_15m_20L_FD_129675 | JGI IMG/M metagenome (GOLD analysis project Ga0169931, IMG submission 129675) | Freshwater microbial communities from Lake Kivu, Western Province, Rwanda to study Microbial Dark Matter (Phase II) - Kivu_15m_20L... | ecosystem: Environmental > Aquatic > Freshwater > Lake... | reverse complement strand
TTGTGCGGGTGGAGAAACTCGACCGGATCTTCCAGAGTGATGATGTGATCCTGACGAGTTTCGTTGATGTGATTCAACATCGCCGCCAATGTAGTTGACTTACCGGATCCCGTAGCGCCGGTGATCAATACAAGTCCGCGCGGGAGATTGCAGAGAGTCTCCACCATGGGTGACATGCTGAGCTCGCGGAGCGTATGAATCTTGAACGGGATCAAGCGGAATGCGCCAGCCAAATGCCCCTTTTCGAGGAAGATGTTTGCCCGAAATCGAGCGAGATTCTTCACGGAGAACGCAAGATCGATCTCGAAATTCTGCTCGAACTCGCGCTTCTGCTCCTCGGTCAACACGCTGTAACAGAGTTGCTTCGCGTCCGCGGCCTGCAAGGGCGGCAGCTGAAGCTCGAACATCTTTCCGTCGATCCGCAGTCGCGGTGGCGAGTCGACTGCCAAATGCAAGTCACTCGCGCCTTGATCAAGCAAGGCCTTCAAGAGTTGGGGCAATGTGTAGTTCAACGTCATCGTTCGCTCACTTCGCCGGCTTCACTGATTGCAGAACGTCAATGTCTCCACAATCAAACACAACCTATGCTGCAGATTCCGTACTTGAACCCTCATCACTGTCCGCCGCGGTCGTCTTCACGACCTCCGTTGCGTTACAGAGTCCCTGCACCATTTTGTTCAACGCAGACTGCCGCAGAGATCGCATTCCGTTCATCATCGCGACACGCTTGATCTCCATCGCCGGAGCTCCCCGGAGAATCGCCTCGCGAACCGGATCCGAGAGCTTCAGAACCTCGTGAACAGCCACGCGGCCCTTGTTCCCGGAACCCGAGCAAGTCGGACATCCGCTCCCCTTGTAAGCCTTGACGCGCGGCGCGAAACTCGGATGGATGCCCAGCGAAACCATCGCTTCGGTCGATACACTGTCGTCGACAACTCGACAGTTGTTACAGATTTTGCGGACAAGACGCTGAGCCGTAATGCAGGTCAGCGCTGACACAAGGTTGAATCCCTCGACGCCCATGTTCATCAGGCGCGCAATGGTGTCTGGTGCACTGTTTGTGTGCAAGGTTGAGAGCACCATGTGACCCGTCAATGCCGCCTTGATGGCAATGTTCGCGGTCTCGATGTCTCGAATCTCACCGACCATGATGATGTCTGGATCCTGGCGAAGGAACGACTTCAGCGCCGCGGCGAAATCAAGGCCAATGTCGTTTTTCATCTGCACTTGATTGATCCCGTCGAGGTTGTATTCGACTGGATCCTCTGCGGTCATGACGTTGTCTGACTCCTGATTGAGTTCCGACAGTGCTGAATAGAGCGTGGTCGTTTTTCCGGAACCGGTTGGTCCGGTCACCAGCACCATCCCGAATGGCGAGTGAATCGACGCCTTGAATTTGTCCAATTCTTCCTGGTCGAAACCAAGCGCAGTCATGTCGACGGCAAGAGCAGATTTGTCGAGAATTCGAAGCACGATCTTTTCGCCGTAAGCTGTTGGGCATGAACTGACCCGGAAGTCGACCGGCTTGTCGCCAATCTGAATGTTGATGGCACCGTCCTGCGGAAGGCGAGTTTCCGCGATGTCGAGTTTCGACATAATTTTGATTCGGGAGATCAGCGGCCCTTTTGCGGCAACGTCCGGGCGAGCAATTTCCGTCAACACACCGTCAACGCGCAGGCGAACACGCATGTAGTTTTCGTACGGCTCGATATGGATATCCGACGCACCGCGATTCTTACACTCGATCAGAATCTGGTTCACGAGCTTCACGATCGGCCCAGCGTTCGCCGCCTGCAGGTCGATGATCTCGCGCTTGATGGTCTCCTTCTTCAGGGTGACCCCTGCTGTTGCCAGATCCTTTTCGAGATTCGAGGTATCGAGCGTGACTTTCTGGTAGGTGACCTTTGAATAGTATTTCTTCAGCGCTTCGGAGATCCGAATCTCGCTGGCGATTACCGCCTGAGCCTGAAAGCCAGTCTTGAATCGAATCTGCTCAAGCGTCTGAATTTTTGGGTATCCCATCGCAACGATGACGTTGTTACCGGCTTTGTCGATCGGGATAACACGATAGGTCTGCGCGATGTCGGCAGGAACGAGGGCAATGATGTTTGCCGGGATGTCTTTCGCGCCAAGGTTTGTCTTTGGTCGCTTGTGAATCTTTGAGAAGACATCGAGAAGTTTTTCTTCAGGAACGTAGTTCTGAAGCTCCAAGGCGTGCATGAAACTCACGCCGTCCTTCGCAGAACGCTCCTCGGCATCGGACAACTGCTGGTCAGTCAGTCCAAGCTGGCTCTTGAGAATATCGGTCGTCGAACCCGACATCGCTTGCCGCAACCCTGTTCATCTGCGCAGCCGACGCGGATTGCTAGCGGGAACACCCCGCAACAAAACGCAACGCGCAAAACCCGCACAGATACTTCAAAGGTTTCGGCAGAAAGGTTGGAGAGCTTGAAGAGGTTGTCGCGAAAGTCAGGTCGAGTAGATCGCTACGGGGTCAACATGTGAGTGACGGACTGCGCGCAACTGCACGCTCGCAAGTCTTGAGAGAATTCCCTGGGCCTGAAATCCCGGGACTTTTCTCGCGCTTTTCAGCATTTTCAAAATTGTGCTGCTCACGCTGCGCGGATGCTGAATCAATCCCTGACTCATGAAAACGGTCTGTCCAGCGCCGAACAGAAATCCCTGGAAGACGTCCTTGGCCGCAAACGCCCGAAACGACTCATTGGATTTGGGACGAATCGAAATTTTCGCGCCACCCTCAAGCAGATCAACGATTTGCATCGAGTCATCGCGGACTTTGCTCACCTGGAACAGTGAATGCCGACACGTGGCCAGCGCACTGATGAATTCTGCAGTGCGGGCGCTGACTCCCGGCCGCGCAAGAACTTCGTGGCGCGGAAAAATCTCGAAGGGCGTCACAACCTGACCGAGCCGATTGCTGTGGGCTGGGAGAGATCGGAAGAAGAGAAACCAATCGAGGAAATAGCGCATCCGTGTTTCGTAGAACTCGTCCTCGGGAAACACTTTGCCGAATCGACCGAAAAAATCCCCTTTGGCAGTCACAAACTCTTCGCCACCGAGTTGAGTTTCGAGCCAATGGACGATCGCCTCGACCACGTCATCCACGCTTTCCGAGCGGTTGGATGCGAGAAAATCGAGACCGTCACGCACAAGCATGTGACCGCCAGCGATCTTCGTCACGTGCTCTTTATTCGCGCCTTCCAGCACCATTCGTAAACCTGATCACCGATAATTGGGATTCTGAAAGCGAGGGGGATCCAAACATGGATTTTACCCCGACCGCAGGCCTTTTGCATGAGTAAAGAATACTCTCGGGAGCTTTGCGCTGCCTGATTTCCGCGAAGGATGTCTTCCAGGGGAACATAAACTCCGTGATCGAGAAATTGTCGCTGGACTTGGCGACGAAGATCATGCACACGGGTCTCATTCTGAAAGCCTGCGTCTTCGAATACGATTGGGCTGAAACGCGCAACGGCAACGAGAGTCGACGCCGCGGGTCCCAATGACCAGATAGCCGCTGCGATGCCTGGCAGCGCCAAAGCAATGGCGACGAAAAATCGCGCCAATTTGCGACGTTTCTTCGAAGGATTTTTCAGTTTTTTCCTTTTTGCTTCCAAAGAACTTCCGGAGTCGAAAGGCTCTGACTGATGATCCGGCTGACGACGAAAAACCAGTCGCTCAGGCGGTTCAGGTAGATGCAGGGTTCTGTGCGAATCGACTCAACGCCGGTCAGTGACACGAGACGCCGTTCAGCACGACGACAAACCGTGCGCGCCACATGCGCGAGCGAGTTGGCTCGGTGCCCGCCGGGAAGTACGAAATTCGCCAGTGGTGCAAGCTGCTCGTTGAAAGCATCCATTTCGCGTTCAAGTCGCGCAATGGCATCGGGACCAACGACCTGTTGTTTGGTCGTATCGAGGACTTCCGTTGGCGTCGCCAGCTCGCCGCCGACGTCGAAGAGTTCGTTTTGAATCTGCAGCAAAGCCGCGACGATCCCGCGAAAACTCTTTTCATGCGGAGCCCCTGACGGAGCAAACTCCACGAGGGTGTCGCGAAGCAATCCAACGCAGGCGTTGAGTTCATCAACCGTACCGTATGCTTCGATGCGCGGCGCATTCTTTGGAACGAATGCACCGCTCGCAAGCATCGTCGAGCCCTTGTCGCCAACTTTTGTATAGATTTTCGTGAGTCGCATTCAGGAGAGGCTAGCGACCAGAGCGCAACGCTTCAACTGGAATTGATTGTTTTTCTCGTTACGACGGCGGCAAATCATCTGAAATGCGAAACGCCACGGCGAAGGGTCCGCCATGGCGTTTCGATCAATGGAACTGAGCATCCGCGACTCCTCGCGGACCACTCTGCCTAGTCGTCAGGCATGTCCTTGAGGTATTTCTGGCTGTTGACGGACTCACGCAACTTGTCCGACGGATGGAACGTAACCACCCGACGTGCCGTAATCTCGATCTTCTGGCCCGTGTGCGGGTTGCGTCCAGGACGTGAACGCTTCTCCTTCACGGTCCACTTGCCAAACCCCGAGATTTTGACTTCCTTGCCTTCCTCGAGCTTCAGCTTCACTTCCTCGAGAATCATCTCAAGGATTTCCTTGGCTTCCTTTACCGGATAGCCGACCTTGTCGCGAATCATCTCGATCAAGGCATCCTTCGTCAGCGTCATGCGCACCACTCCTTGATTCAGGAACTTACTCAACTATATTAGCAAGTTCGTGGCTTACCGAGAAGGAACATGAGATATTTTTTTCCCACCCTCAAAGTGGGTGCTAATGTTGGTTCGTTTACCAAACAAAGTTTGCACATCTCGCATTCGGAACCTGTTCGAGAGGCCTAGTCATGACACCTGACAACGGTGGGAAAGCCGCACCAGTCGCGAGCAAGTCCTCATCAGCAGATGCGAAAGGACCAAATCGGGTTCTGACCGGCTCACGATCGACGGGAATGCCACACCTGGGCAACTACTTCGGAGCCTATCAACCGGCCATCGCGCTTCAGGACCGCTATGAGCTGTTTCTGTTTCTCGCCGACTTCCACGCGCTGAACGAGGGTTTCACCCCCGCAGAAAACCGCGCCAACAGTCTCGATCTCGCGGCAAGCTTTCTCGGCTGCGGGCTCGACCCCGCAAAGAGCCTGCTCTACGCGCAGTCGGCGGTTCCCGAAGTTAACGAGCTCGCATGGATTCTTAGCTGCCAGGTACCGTACGGCGTCATGGCCCGAGCACACGCGTTCAAGGACGCGCAGGCAAAATCAATCGATCTGAATATGGGTGTCTTCAACTACCCCATCCTGATGGCTGCCGATATTTTGTTGTTCGATGCCAAGCTCGTTCCGGTCGGGCAGGACCAGAAGCAGCACGTCGAGATGACTCGCGACATGGCGCAGCGATTCAACGCGCGGTTTGGCGATCACATCGTAGTTCCCGAACCTTTGATCTCAAGCGATGTGGCGGTCGTCCCCGGGATCGACGGCGAGAAAATGAGCAAGTCCAAGGCCAATACCGTCCCCCTGTTTGCCGACGACAAGACGTGGAAGAAGCAGATCATGGCCATCGTCACGGACACCAAGGGGCTCGACGACCCGAAGGATCCAGACACCTGCACGGTTGTGAAGCTCTATCGCCTCATGGCCACCGAGGCCGAGGTCCGAGAGATGTCGGACAAGTACCGCGCCGGCGGCTACGGCTACGGTCACGCAAAACTGGCTCTGCTTGAGAAGGTGAAGGAGCGCTTCACGCCCATGCGGGATCGCTATCTGGATCTGATGAAGCGCCCCGATGATCTTCGCGACATCGTTCTGGCAGGATCGAAGCGCGCCCGCGACATCGCGCGCGCCAAGCTGGAAAAAATTCACGCCGCCATCGGACTTATCGGCCGACCGTTCTGACGACTTCTTCGGTTTGGACGACTTCGGCGACGAATGCGTTCAAATTGGCGAGAGTGAGCGCATGGACTCGCTCCGCAGCGAGCAACCTTCCATCCGGACCGCGCAGATCAAAACTGGCGGTCGCATCTCCAACGACGAAAACGTCAAGGCCGGCAGCGTTCGCGTCTCGTGCCGTTGCATCAATGCATTCGTTGGCCGTGAAGCCTGCGAGCACAACAGCGCTTGCCGACCTGCGCGTCAGCTCGACTTCGAGGTCGGTGCCCATAAATCCGCTTGCTGCCTTCTTCGCCAAGACAGATTCGCCGCTCAGTGGCGCAAGCGTCGCGACAAACGCCGCACCGGCTGACTCAATATGAAATGGCGACGCCGTAGAATCCGAAACGTGTCGCACATGAATAACCGGTCGACCGCATGACCTGAACGTCGTCATAAGCTGCTCGATGTTGTTTTCTGCCTGCGGGGTAGATCGTCCACCATCGCCCACTCGGAGGTTCCCGCCAAACTGGCGCCCCCCACGGCTTTTAACTGGACACCCGGCCAATCTGGGCGTTGCTTCTGGAACCTCGTTCGAGGTATGTTCCGGCGCTTCGGGTCAAGATTTGCACAAACTGCAAAAACGGGAGAACACATGCGTCATTTCAGCCAGTTGGGCTTCGTTGCCCTGTGCGCGGCGGGACTCACCCTGTCGGCATGTACGAAGAAATCGTCAACTCCGGAGACGGCATCGACCGCCGCAACCGAAACGAAGGATGCCGCTGCGATCGTCCCCGAGAACGCTGCCATTCAAGGCATCGATGTCGCCCGCAAAGCGGTTGCCATCAATCTCGTAGACGAGCCCAAGACCCTCGACGCACAGAAGGCCGACGACACGATCGCTCTCACTATCCTGAACCACGTTCAGGAAGGCTTGGTTCGCATGGACGCACGCAACGTCGTCGTCCCGGGCATGGCCGAGAGCTGGAAGGAAACCTCGCCGACGAGCTACGAATTCAAGCTCCGCACGACGAACGTCTGGTCGGATGGCAAGCCCGTAACCGCTGGTGACTTTGTCTACGCATGGCAACGCGGCGTCGACCCGAAGACCGCATCACCCTATGCATTCATTTTGTTCTATTTGAAGAACGCGCAAGCGATCAACGAAGGCAAAATGCCGCTCGATCAACTCGGTGTAAAGGCAGTCGACGATCACACGCTCGTCGTGACGCTGGAAAATCCGACAGGCTTCTTCCTTCGTGTTCTGCCGTTCGCGACCTATGCACCATCGCGCAAGGATATCGTCGAACTCCACGGCGAAAAATACGCCGCTGACGCAGACAAGATTCCCTTCAACGGACCTTGGACAATCACCGAGTGGAATCACAATGCGAGCATCAAGCTCGTGAAGAACGAGAAGTACTGGAACAAGGACGCGATCGCGATCAACGAAATCAACATGCCGTACCTGATCCGCGACGAGAATTCCGAATACAACATGTTCAAGGCCGGCAAGTACGCCCTGATGCAGACGATCTCCAAGGAACTTCTGCCGAACGCTCAGGAGAGCAAGTTCCAGATCCGCAAGTACAACTCTGGAACCGTCTGGTATCTCCAGGTCAACACCACTCGTCCAACGACGGCAAACAAGAATCTTCGCAAGGCGATTCAGTTTGCCCTCGATCGCAACGAATTCGTGACGCAGGTCATCGGCATCCCCGGTGCGAAGCCAATCTACGGAATCATTCCTGAGTACTTCCCGGGCGTCGCCAAGTCGTACGGCGAAGAATACCCGCTGAGTTTCAAGGACTCGGATCTTGAGACCGCGAAGAAGCATCTGGCCGCTGCCAAAAAGGAGCTTGGTGTTGCCGAGATCCCAGAGATCTCGATTCTCGCGAGCGACTCGAACACGGCACGCCGCGACATGGAGTACGTGCAGCGCTACCTGAAAGAAAAGCTCGGCCTCCAAATCAAGCTCGACTTCCAGACGTTCAAAGTTCGACTTGAGCGCAGCGATCGCAAGGACTTCGACATTGTCTACTCCGGTTGGGGTCCGGACTATCTGGATGCAATGACGTTCGCCGATCTGCATACCAGCTGGAACGGCAACAACAACACGGGCTGGAAATCGGCTGAACTCGATGCACTGATCAAGACCGCGATGAGTTCAACGGACGCGAAAGTTCGGCTCGATGCGATGGCGAAAACCGAAGAAATTCTCGTCGAAGACGCACCTATCATCCCGATCTACCAAGCTGCGCGCGTGTACGTGCAAGATCCACGATTGGTTGGCGTGCTTCGTCGCACCGTCGGTCCCGATCCGGACTTCTACTACGCCCGTATCGTTGACACTGTCGCAACGGCACCGGCCGGGACGGACGCAGCGAAGAAGTAAGTTCTGATATCCCGTGCTCTCGATATTCGAGCGCAGGTGGTCAGTACGGCCGGGTTGGCTTCGAGCCGCCCGGCCCGACTTGTTCTTAATAGTTAGAGCGGAGTTAAATCAGCGGTGAAGTATCTCCTGCAACGGATCATGCTCGGCGTCCTTGCCATCTTTCTCGTGGCAACCGTTACGTTCGTCCTTATGCACTCGGTCCCAGGCGATCCGCTCCGCCAGGAAAAAGCGATCCCTGAGAGTGTTCGACAGAATCTCGAGCAACGCTACGGGCTCAACAAGCCTGTTCTCGAGCAATACTCGATCTACATGTCGCGCATGTTTCTTCAGGGTGACTTCGGAATTTCCTTCAAGCAGGCCAATCGCAGCGTCAACGACATCATTCGCAAGCACTTCTGGATCTCGGCAGTGCTCGGAATCATGTCCATGACGGGGGCACTTCTCTTCGGCGTTGCCCTCGGTGTCGTGGCCGGACTCAATCGAAATCGATGGCCTGATTACGTAGCGATGATTATCGCCGTCGTCGGCGTTTCGATCCCGAGCTTTTGCCTCGCGTATTTTGTGCAGCACTTTTTCGCACTGCAGTTGAAGATTCTGCCCGTTGCGGGGTGGGAAGGATTCACCAGTGCCATTCTGCCATCGATGAGTCTCGGAATGATCGTCATGGCGTCGATGGCGCGGCTCATGCGCAGCTCGATGCTTGATGTGGTGCAGCAGGACTACGTGCGAACGGCACGGGCGAAGGGTCTCTCGCGCTTCCAGATCATCTTCAAGCATCAGATCCGCAATGCGATCCTGCCCGTCATCGTCTACTTCGGCCCGCTCTTCGCTGCGATCACCACGGGAACCTTTGTGATCGAGAACATCTTCGGCATTCCCGGACTCGGACAGTTTTTCGTGAACAGCGTGAACGAACTGGACTACACGGTCATCATGGGCCTCACCGTCTTTTACGCTGCATTTTCCATCGTGATTATTCTGATCAGCGACCTTTGTTACTCGCTGATTGATCCTCGCATCAGATTGGCGCAGTAACGATGACCCCAACAAATTTCGACACTCAGAAGCCTGATACGCACTCGGATAAGTCCAAGGCCAGTGAAGCGCACGGTTTCGTGGCGCCTCCGCCGGGGCTCTTCGTGCGGCGCACGATCAAGTCAGACGAAGCTCTGGAGAGCATCCAGCGCCCTTCGGTTTCCTACTGGCAGGATGCGTGGATGCGGATTCGCAAGAACCGTCTCGCGATGGTCTCGGGTTCGTTCATTCTCATCATGCTCATCTCGGCTGCGGTCGTTCCGGAACTTCTGCCCTACAAGTACGATGAACAGGAAGTTTGGAACAAACACGCCAAGCCGTCGTTCACCGGAGTTCCTGCGGTCGTTGTCGCTCAAGACGGGGTTCAGTATCAGGCGTTGACGGTCGATCCGCAGACGTTGATCGCGGACCCGACCCTTGCTCCGGATCCGACCCTTCCGCCCGAGGCACCGACAACGGTCGAGTTGATCGGTACCTCGCTCACGACCGCGGTCGCGTTCCAGTGGAGCCCAGTTCCCGGTGCTGATGGATACCGAATCTATCGCTCGATCGCGGCCGATACGCTTGGTGTCCCGCTTCAGGACCTTTCGGCAACTCAGGTCAGTTTCCAGGATCGGACCTCGCTCCAGGCAGGGACGCGCTACCATTATGCGGTGCTCGCGTTCAATCCCATGGGTGACTCGATCCCCTCACCGCTTCTGTCCGTGACCCCGAAACTCTCGCTCTCACTTGAAGATGCAAAGCGCCTCGACGCATCGGCTGTCGTTGGCGGCGAAGTAATGACGCATCCCCACTATCTCGGCACGGACTACCTCGGCCGGGATCTGCTGGCTCGAATCATGGCCGGTGCGCGCGTCTCCCTTGGCATTGGGCTGCTCGCGCCGCTGATCTACATCCTGATTGGAATCGTCTACGGCTGCATCTCGGGATACATGGGCGGCACAATCGACAACATCATGATGCGCTTTGCCGACATCGTCTCGACCGTGCCCTATCTCCTGATCGTTATCATGGTTCAGGTTTTCCTCGGCAGTGGTCCAACGACGCTCATCCTTGCGCTCGTGATCGCGTCCTGGGCGACGAGTGCGCAGCAGGTTCGCGGTGAAGTTCTTCGGATGCGCGAATCAGAATTCGTACATGCCGCGCAGGTTCTTGGGACAAGGTTTCACAAAATCATCTTCCGGCACCTGCTGCCGAACGTCATGGGCACCGTCCTCGTTCTCCTGACCCTGTCGATTCCTCAGGCGATGTTCGCGGAAGCATTCCTGAGTTTCATCGGCCTCGGAATCGCGCCACCGATGCCCTCATGGGGCAGCGTCACGCGCGAGGGAGCGAAAGTCTTTCTGACCTATCCGCATCAGCTGGTGATCCCGGCCATCGTCATGTCGGTGACGATGCTGGCCTTCAATATTTTCGGGGATGGCCTGCGCGATTGCCTCGACCCAAAACTTCGTGGAGCACGCTAAGTCATGAACTACAACGATGGCCGAAAGCCCCTGCTTGAAGTTCGCGATCTCGCCGTCGAGTTCGCCACGTGGGGCGGATCTGTCCAGGCAGTGCGCGGCGTATCCTTCGAAGTGTTTCCGGGCGAGATCCTCGCCGTCGTCGGTGAATCTGGCTGCGGCAAGTCCGTGACATTCCAAACACTCATGGGGCTCATCCCATGTCCTCCTGGAAAGGTCGTGCGCGGCAGCGCAAAGCTCGGCGGACGAGACCTCATCGGTCTTTCAAACCGCGAGATGGAGAAAATTCGCGGCAAAGACCTCGGCATGATCTTTCAGGATCCGCTGACGAGTCTGAATCCAACGATGACCGTTGGGAATCAGATCGGCGAAGTCATCCGCAAGCACCGCAACGCTTCCAGCGCAGAGGCGCGCAAGGAGACGCTTGAACTTCTGCGTCTCGTACAGATTCCGGAACCGGAAAGCCGAATTGATCAGTATCCGCACCAGTTCTCGGGTGGCATGCGGCAGCGCATCATGATTGCCATCGCACTGGCGTGCAGGCCGCAGGTTCTGATTGCTGACGAGCCGACGACGGCCTTGGATGTGACGATTCAGGGACAGATTCTTGAACTCCTGAAAAAACTGCAGCGCGAGATCAACATGGCCGTGGTGCTGATCACCCACGACCTCGGCGTTGTTGCCGCGGTGGCTGACCGAGTTGCGGTGATGTACGCGGGAGAAATCGTCGAAACCGGAAGCGCCGAAGAAATATTCGCGCGCCCATCTCACCCCTACACAGTAGGGTTACAGCATGCGATCCCGAATCCACTGCGCCCGGATCGCGGCGCGATCAAGCCAATCCCGGGAAGTCCGCCAGATCTGTTTTCTCCTCCGGCAGGATGTTCGTTTGCGGCACGATGTCCATCGGCGATGGACGTCTGTACATCGTTTGGCCCGCCAGCATTCGCAGTCGAACGCAAAAATTCGGCTGACACTGGAAAACGCTATTCAGCTTGCTGGCTGCATCATCAGGCAGCTCCAACATCGCTTCGCGAGGTGGTGACCCATGCTCACGTCTAAACTCGTCGAGATCGAAAATCTCTCGAAGCACTTCCGTCTGGCGCGCGGCAAGTATCTCCATGCCGTCGACAAAGTTTCCCTCGATATCTTCGAAGGCGAGACCCTGGGACTAGTTGGAGAGTCCGGATGCGGCAAGTCCACGCTCGGCCGGATGATCATCAAGCTCTACACCGAGACCGAGGGCACTCTGCGTTTTGCCGGCGAGAATATCTCCGGGTCGATGCGCAGCAGTCGCAGACGAGAGTTCTCCCGCAAAGTGCAGATGATCTTCCAGGATCCGTACAGCTCACTGAACCCACGGATGACGGTAAAGGACATCATCGCCGAAGGGCCGGACGCATACGGTCTCTGGACGGGCAAGGAGCGCGACAAGAAGGTCAGCTTTTGGCTTGAGCGCGTTGGTCTTCACGCAAGTCATGCAAGCCGCTATCCCCACGAGTTCTCGGGTGGCCAGCGACAACGGATCGGTATTGCGCGCGCTCTGGCGATGGAGCCGAAGCTGGTGATCTGTGATGAGCCGATTTCGGCGCTCGATGTCTCGGTTCAGGCGCAGGTGATCAACCTCCTTCGCGATCTTCAGGTCGAGCAGAAGCTCACGTACCTCTTCATCGCTCACGACCTCAGCATGGTTCGTGTCGTATGTGATCGTATGGCGGTCATGTACCTCGGTCAGATTGTCGAGGTCGGGTCTGCTGAAGATGTTTACGACAAGCCACAACACCCCTACACACAGGCACTCGTGCAGGCGAATCCGATTCCGGATCCAGCAGTTGAGAAGGCCCGAACGAGACGGCTGATCGACGGTGAAATCAGTTCGCCGGTCAATCCGCAACCAGGATGTCGCTTCGCGCCGCGGTGTCCCCATGTGATGGACAAATGCCGATCGGTTTCACCACTACTGCACGAAGTCGCTCCGGGGTTGCAACGCGCGGCGTGTCATCTGCTTGTGCACTGACTCGACTCAGTCCGCGTCAATGAACCTGACTGCCGGGGTTAGTGCCATTTGCGCTTGAACGACGTGCTCTGATGATCTCTCCGACGCGAGCGGACTTGAAAGGAACGACCATGGGACTGGAAGTTGGCTTTTTTTCCCTGCCCGTAAATGACTTCGCAATGGCGAAGAGATTCTACAATTCAGTGATGGACTGGGAGTTCGAACAACGCGACGAGCGTTTCTGCTACATCAATTCAGGCGACAACATGATTGGTGCGCTTGAGCTTCCCGACGATTCATTCCGACCGTCGAATCACGGCCCGAAGTTGTACTTTCGAGCCAACACGATGAACCTGACTCTCAGCAAGGTCGTCCCAATGGGCGGCATAGTCTCTATCGACTGCACGCCGATAGACGGGGGAGAGCGCGGCTATACAGCCGAGGTTTCCGATCCGTTCGGCAATAGAATCGCCTTTTGGGCCCCCGAACAGTAGCCACCCCGCAATCACTATTGCGCTTGCAAGTTCCCCGTATCGTCAGCAGATTTCTCAACAAGTCCTCACCACACACGAGCTGCGGAGACTCCGTTGGGAAACTCGAAATCTAAGTCGCTCACTGTTGGCGTCACCCTTACAGTCCTCGTAATTGCGGCCGTCGTTGGTACCGCCGTTTGGCTCTTGTCACTTCCTATCCCGACGCCAGCCGACTACCGGGCGCAAAACTACGACGTGCAATTTGATGAGTGGGGAATCCCAACCGTCTCGGCCCCCGACTGGACGAGTTTGATCGAAGAACAGGGGTTTGTTGTTGCCAGCGAACGACTGTTCCAGATGGATCTCATTCGACGTCAGGCCGGGGGCCGACTGAGCGAGCTTTTCGGTGCTAAAGCTGTGGTGCACGACGCCAGCATGCGCATGGAAGATCGCGAAGGCGTAGCCGAGCGCTCGGTCCCCATGCTGCCAACCGATGAACGTGCGACCTGCGAGGCCTACACGGCAGGTGTGAACCGGTTCATCGCCAGTCGACGCAGTGGATGGTCGACGGAGTACACGATACTCCGTTCAGAACCCGAACCATGGTCGTGCAAGGACACGCTTCTCGTGGTCTTGTCGATGAACGACATGCTCACATCGACGAGTTCGCGGGAGTTGATTCATGGCCTCTGGTCGGAGCGCCTTGACGCGGACTGGGCGGAGTTTCTCTTCACGTATGAGCACCCCTGGAACCCGCCTCTCTTTGGAACCAAATCTCCTGATGGAGTGAAGTTTCCGCCTATAGAGAAGTTCATACCGATGCGCCCGTTGGCGATGAACTCCCCCTCATCGAAGCAACGAATCGGAGAGGACGATCAGGCTGTCGGCAGCAACGGCTGGGCATGGAACGGGCCGACCGGAACTTTTCTCGCCAATGACACGCACCTCGGCCAGAACGTCCCTGGAATCTGGTATGCCATGCGGCTTCGCGTCGATCGCTCGCAGTGGGTCGTCGGCGTCACGATTCCCGGGCTGCCAGGTATTGTTCTGGGAATGAATCGACATCATGCATGGGGATTCACCAACACCGGTGAAGATGTCGATGATCTGCTGGAGGAGACGATCAGCCCGGATGGGCAGAACTACCTTGCCGCTGGTACGTTGGAAAATCCGCAGTGGGAGCCGATCATCCGCAAGATGTCTGTCGTCCGGATCAAGGGCGGCGGCGAGCAAAAGGTGGAAGCGAAATTCACCAGACGCGGTCCACTCCAGAAGTACGACGGATCTTCGGACAAGCTTTACAGCAGACAATGGCTCGGTCTGCGCGATGGCCTGCTTCGCATTCCGATCTCACGCCTGAATGCGTCGCAGTCGTGGGAGGAGATCAATGCTGTTCTCGACAACATGAAACTCCCGGCGCAGAACGTCATGATTGCTGATCGCAACGGCAACCTCGGCTATCGCGTTGCCGGCACAGGACCCCTTCGGCAACCGAGTGGTCTAGGACGCGTACCGGTGAAGGGCCCAGCTGGCGAATGGCTCGGACTCGAGCCGCCAGAACAGCGGCGGCGACTCCTGATCCCTGCTGATCCAAACCAGCCGACTTCACTCGTGACGGCCAATCAACGCATATGGATCGACGACTATGGCCACGAGTGGTACAGCGAGGATCGCGCGCAGGGAATTCGCGACCGCCTCGCAGGTCGAACGGACCTCACCGCGGAAGACATGCTGTCGATTCAACTCGACACCACGAGTCGGTTTCGCAAACTCCTCCTCAACTGGGTCGCGCGACACGCGAACCCGACAGATCCTGGTGCGACCGCGCTCACTACCCGCTGGTCACAATGGAATGGCAACGCCGATGCAGACCAGCGAACCTTCACGGACAGTGTTCTCGTGGACAAGGAGTTAACTTCGGTTCTGATTGGGCGGGTTCGTGAGGCATTCCTTCCAGAAAAAACTGCAGACTTCGAGTACCGGTGGGCGTTGAAGCGCGCATGGCAGATTGCCCTTCTGGAACGTGAGAATGGAATGCAGATCTTCGGTCTGAACGATGCTGAGGTGGCAAACCATCTACTCAAGCATGCTCTCGCGCGCCAGGGCGATGAACTGTACTCACGCACCAACAAGTGGAAGGCTCAACACCCGTTCGTGGCAGCTGTTCCTGTGCTCGGACGCCTGTTTGCCGTCAAGGAATTCGACCAGGTGGGCTTTGCCGACCTCGTTCGTGCGGAATCACCAAAGTTTGGCCCTGCCAAGCGCCTCATTTGGGATCTGCGAAACCCTCAGAACAGCAAGTGGATTCTTCCGGTTGGTCAATCCGGCCACGTGGCCTCGAAGCACTATAAGGACCAGCAGGATGCCTGGAATGAGGGGCGTGTTCTTCCAGTGTTTTCCAGTTCCGACGACTTCGACTTCTCACCGTAGCGAATAGCTTCGACGATCGCCTGACCCCTACTCTGCCTGAGTGATGCTAGAATCACTCAGGTACAGGGTGTGTTTCGGGAGGTGCGCGTGAGTTCTGCCGGCTATCGCCAATTCGTGATTGCGAGCGCGCTCCTTGCATGTGGTTGCAGCGCTGAGACCAACGTGCTCGGCATGTTGACACCGAATTCGCAGAAAGAATCATTCGAAAACATGCTCGCGGTCGGTCGTGCTGCCTACGATCGGGGGGATTTCGAACTCGCGCTTGAATTCAGCACGAGAGCAATTGTGCTCAACCGATTCTCAGAAGATGCTGCCCTGCTTTATGGCTATACGAACCTTGCCCTGTCTGGGATTGATCCGTTCACTCTCGCGCGGAAAATGATTTCGGCGCAGGAGACCAAGAAGGCCGAAGGCGAGGCCAGCCTACTGGACGAGGCGCCACAGCAAAAGGACACGACCGACGTCCTGTCGTCACTCCAGGAAATCATCGGTCTTTCCGAAAACGAGTTTGCGCTGCTTGGAACGCTGGACAAAACCGATCCCGAGCTACCGGTTCTTGTTCCCAAATGTGCCGAGGAAGCTCGAGCCGCGGTGGCGACGCTTCGTCGAGCGGAGCAGGCAATTTTTTCGATCTGTCCATTCGTCGACGAAGAAGTGAAGGTACGCACCGACGTTCGGCAGCTTTGTTATCAGGTCGAGGGAGTCCCACGGACCCAGACCGCCAAGGCGCACTTTCTTTGGGCGTTCGCACACCTTTCGGAAGCACTGGCGTTCAACTCGGTGCTGACCTACACCACAAAGTTTGCGCAACCCGCAAAGACGAATCTTGAGCAGAGGGTCGAGAAGATCCGCGCCACGCAGATTACCGATCCAACACAAATCTCAGGGTTCGTGGATTCGGTGAATGCGGTCGAGAAAACGGTTTCGGCGATTCTTCCTGTTGGAACCACGTGCAGCGAGCAGTTTCCAACGTCTCAGCTCAAGGCGATGTTGAACGACATGCTTGCCGTGGACAAAGGGTTCGCACGGCTACCCGGAATTCCAACGAAAATTACCGGCGCCATCACCAAGGCGATGGCGCGAATTCAAGCGCTCCAGGACAACGCAACGAGTAATGCTTCGAATCGGCAGGCATCGACGCTCAAGAGTCAGTTCACCAAGCGAATGTCACAGACCATCGCGAGCAAAATCACAGAACTCGAGACAACTCAGCCCGATCAAATCACCGAAGAAAAGCGCACCGAACTCTGCTCGTCCTATCGATCCATCGCCGGAGCTGACGTCAATCCAGCCAGTGTGCCCGCCCTATGCCAGACCTCCGAGCCATAGTTTTATTCATTTATTTCAGCATGTTAAAGACAATCCGGAGTCGTTTGATCAACCTCTGGACGGCTGCGTCCGATATCCTCCAAGACGGGAAACAGTGCCTGTGAACATCTCGGGGATAACCACAAATGATCGAACGACGCTCGCGAGAAAGACAGCAACTCCCACACTTTCTTCCCGGATTCATTCTGGACGCGAAGGCGCGCACGCCGCTTCCTTCTGTGCTCGCCAACGTCACCGGTAGCGGACTTGGACTTGTGACTGATCGCGAGATCGCCAAGGGCACGGGACTAATCCTCGTCACACTCCGCGCAGAGATAGAACTCGAAGTTATCTGGTGCGAGAACGAAAGCGGCCATTGGCGGGTCGGCCTGACCGCGTGTGACTCATCCATGAATCTCGAGAAGCACTTCAGCGCGCTATGGCAACGCTGCGCCTGACGCGTGCCGAACGTCCAGCCGTCGTCGGCGTCCAACGCTCCTGTTCGACTCCAAAACGTCGTCTCGTCTCCGCCACCTTTTGCCCATTGGTAAGCTTGCGACTCGGCGCCGCTGCAACCACAAGCCGTTGGTCGTTGTGACGTTCGACCGAGGATTCCTTTCGGGCAGCGAGGTCAAGAAGCATGCGAGCCGAATCACGCCACCGTGCATTGCCACCAAGTATGCGAACAAACTCCTCACGAATCGGTGCCGTCGCATAAATCACCAACTGCCCAGCATCCGCGACTGCTGCGGCGACTGCCTTCAGGTATTTCGTCTCAAGCTCACGACGATGTTGCTCCTGGCGTCGTTCAGAGATTCCTGCACCATGACGTGCAGCGCCTCGTCCGCCCGTTGCCGCAGAGTAACCTCCGGTGGACCGATGTTTGGTCGGAACCTCAGAAACGATTTCGGTAATCTGAGTGTCAGGTGCGAGCGCGCTCAGCGTCACGATGGTCGTTTTGCCGCGACTGATCCAAAGGCCTACCTTGGTCGCCAATGTATGCACTCCCATGTCGAGGTTAGCGAGGTGATGTCCTACGACATCACGATCTCAGACATTGTC
>Ga0169931_10006234_pt1 | contig 18051 bp, 14 predicted proteins | sample Kivu_15m_20L_FD_129675 | JGI IMG/M metagenome (GOLD analysis project Ga0169931, IMG submission 129675) | Freshwater microbial communities from Lake Kivu, Western Province, Rwanda to study Microbial Dark Matter (Phase II) - Kivu_15m_20L... | ecosystem: Environmental > Aquatic > Freshwater > Lake... | reverse complement strand
GCCCTCATGCGCATCGCCGTCGCCAGCGACCATGCCGGGTTTCCCCTGAAGCAGGAGCTGGTCCCGCTCATCCGCTCGCTCGGGCACGAGGTGCTCGACCAAGGCACCCACGGGCTCGAACCCGTGGACTACCCCGACTACGCCGTGGCTGGCTGCCAGGCCGTGCTTCGCGGCGACGCCGAGCGGGCCATCCTCTTCTGCGGCAGCGGCGTGGGGATGAGCATCGTCGCCAACAAGCTGCCGGGCATCCGCGCCGGCAACGTCGAGGACCACTATTCCGCGCACCAGGGCGTCGAGCACGACGACATGAACGTCCTCGTTCTGGGTGGCCGCACCACCGGGCCCGCGGTCGCCGCGGAACTGGTCCGCGCGTTCCTTTCGGCGACCTACTCCGGCGAGCCCCGTCACGAGCGGCGGCTGCGCAAGCTCCTCGACGTCGAGGCGCACCCCGAGCGGTTCGTGCCGCAGCCGGCCGCCCGCACCTGAATCACCACGCCACACCCCACCGCGCCACCGTGCGCAGGAGAACCCGAGGAATGCTCCCGTCCATCACGTTCATCCCACTGTTCGCTTCGCTCGCCGCCGCCGTGGCGCTCGCCGCACCGCCGGCCGCCGGCCCCGACTACACGTCGCTCCCGCCCGAGCCCGCGGCAGTCCACAAGCAGCTGACGGCCGCGAAGGTCACCGCCCTGCAGGCGATCGAGGCCGCCGAGAAGGCGATGGGCGGGATGGCCCTGGCCACCCGGCCGATGATGACCGGCGATGCGGTGACCGGCTACGAGGTGGTCGTCAACGCCGGCGGCCTCCAGAAGCGCGTCACGGTCGATGCGGCCACGGGCAAGGTGTCCGGCGCGACGCTGACGCTCACCGCCGCCATCGCGAAGGCCTCCGAGGCGGCGAAGGGCGGCTTGGTCCGCGAGGCAACGTACGCGATCGCCGCCGACCCGCCCGTGGTCGAGGTGACCATGTTCAAGGACGGGCAGCGCAACGACATCGTGGTCAACGCCATCGACGGGAGCATCGTGAGCAACACCCCCATGAGCCGGTTCCCCGGCGAGTCCTTCACCGGCGAGATCGTCACCCTTCCCAGCGGCCTGCAGTACGTCGACATCAAGGAAGGCGCCGGCCCGCAGCCGGCGGATCGCAACGCCGTCGTGAAGGTGCACTACACCGGCTGGCTGGTCGACGGCAAGAAGTTCGACTCGAGCGTCGATCGCGGCGAGCCCGCGTCGTTCGGCCTCTCCGGGGTCATCCCCGGCTGGACCGAGGGCGTCGGCTCGATGAAGGTCGGCGGCAAGCGCAAGCTGATCGTGCCGTACCAGCTCGCGTACGGCGAGCGCGGCCGCGGCCCGATCCCGCCGAAGGCCACGCTGATCTTCGACGTCGAGCTGATCGAGATCCCCACCTCGCCGCAGCAGTGACGCATCGTTGACGGCGCGGCCTCGCGCCGGGCCCCATTTCAATGCATGATCGCGGACCGCCGGCTCAGGCCGGCGGTCCGTCTTTCCGCGCATCGGCGGGGTCCGGCGACGCGACGTGCGGCATGAGCCGCTCGAGCGGGATGGCGACGAACGCCTTCGCGAGCCCGGGGTCGAAGTGCGTGCCGGCGCAGCGGGCGATCTCGGCCAGCACCTCGCCCACCGGCCGCCCGGGCCGGTAGACGCGCGCGCTCGTCATCGCGTCGAAGCAGTCGGCGATGCACACGATGCGCCCGAGCACCGAGATCGCCTCGCCCGCCAAGCGTCCCGGGTAGCCCGAACCGTCCCACTTCTCATGGTGCTCGAGCACGCCCGGAAGCACCTCGTGCAGCTGGGGGATGTCGCGCAGGATGCGGTGGCCGATCTCCGGATGCGCCTTGATGAGCGCGAACTCGTCGTCGGTGAGCCGGCCGGGCTTGCAGAGCACGGACTCGGGCACCCCGATCTTGCCGAGGTCGTGCACGATGCCGCAGAGGTAGCTGCGCTGCACCATGTCCTCGGGGAGCTCGGCCGCCTGCGCCAGGAGCCGCGCGAACGTGGCGACTCGGTCGGAGTGGCCGCGCGTGTAGGGGTCCTTCGCGTCGATCGCGTTGATGAGGGCGAGCACGGTGCCCGCGAACATCTGCTGCTGCTCGACCGCGAAGCGGTGCTCCATGCTGCTGCGCTCGAGGTTGCCAAGCGCCTGCGCGGCCATGCGCGCGAGCGCGCCGGCGACGTTGGCGCCCTCGAGCAGCATGCCCGGGTCGCGCTTCTGCGCGCTGTCGAGGTAGAGGAAGCCGAGGTTCGTGCCGGCGACCTCGAGCGGGATGCAGATGGCCTGCTGCACGGACATCCGCTGGAGGCTCGCGCCCATGGTCGACCCCATGGCCTGCTGGATGTCCGTGACGATCACCGGGCCTGCCTGGGCCTTGCGCAGCATGCTGCGGCTGTAGCGCGCCTGGGCGCCGCCCGCCGAGGCGAGCACCTCGGCATTGCCGTCGCCGAGCGAGCGGAGGAACGCGACGTTCTCGAAGCCCGTGGCCTGGGCGACCGCGGAGACCAGCGCCTCGCGCACCTCGGCGTCGCCGGTGGCGCGGTGGATGAGCTCGCCGCCCTTCAGGAGGAGCAGCAGCTGGTGCTGCGCGAAGGTCGCGGGGTCCGCGACGGTCACCTGCTCGAACGAGCCGTCGATGGCCTCGTCGAGCTCGGCGAGCGACGCGCCTTCCTCGAGCGCGACGAAGCGCAGCTGCCAGCCGCCGACGCGGACCAGGTCGCCCGGCTTCAGGGTGAGCCCGATGCCCTTGCTGAGGCGCACGTGGTTCACCGCGGTCGCACCGGTCGACGCGTGGTTGACGATGCGCCAGCGGCCGGGCTCGCCCTCGCCCGGCGCGATCCACCCGAGCTCGGCGTGCAGCCGGCTCACCGTGCGGTCGCCCTCGAGCAGCACCGCGCTGTCCTTCGCGCGGCCGATGCGGACCGGGCCCGGCGGATCGAGCCTGAAGCGCGCGGGTTGCCCCGGGACGGCGGACACCAGCCAATGCTCGGTCATGGTGCGTGCGGGCTCAGGGGTTCTTGAAGACTTCGTCGGCCTGGCGGGCCACCTCATCCTGGTACTGCTGGACGCGTTCCTTCGTGCGGACGGCCGCGTCACGCGCCTTGCCGAGCGCGGACTTGCTGCCGCCCTCAGGGATCTGCATGATTCCCGGGTCGGACGCGGGTTGCTGCGCGACGGGGGCGGGCGCAGGGGCGGGAGCCGCGGCGGGGCGCGGGCTCATCGGCTTGCACCCGGTGAGCGCGGCGGCGGCGCATAAGGTCGCGGCGGCGAGGTGGTTCATGCGTGTGATGGTACGTGCGGGCCGCGGCGGGGCGCCGAGCCCGGCGCGTTGAATCCGCGGGCGCCCCGGGTGCGATTCCCACGGGGAGACGCCCATGAACGACCCCATGATCACCGACCGGATCCCCGCCGCCGACCACCGCCTTCCCGAGGATGGCGTCGGCTGCGGCTGCGGCACGCACGCCGTGCAGCGCTCGAGCCACGGCGCCGGGACGGGCGAGGGGCTGGGCGGCCAGGTCGCGCTGGCGCGCGCCGCGGGCGGGGTCGACCACGCGCGCATCGAGCGCGCCGTCCGCGAGATCCTGCTGGCGATCGGCGAGGACCCCGCGCGCGACGGGCTGCGCGACACGCCCCGCCGCGTGGCGAAGGCGTATTCCGAGGTCTTCGGCGGCCTCAGGCAGTGCGCGTCCGAGCACCTCGGGCGCGTGTTCGAGCAGAAGAGCGACGAACTCATCACCGTGACCGGCATCGGGTTCCACTCGATGTGCGAGCATCACCTGTTGCCCTTCTTCGGGAAGGCGCACGTGGCATACCTGCCCAAGGGCGGGCGCGTGGTGGGGCTGAGCAAGCTCGCCCGCACCGTCGAGGTGTTCGCGAAGCGTCCGCAGCTGCAGGAGCGCCTGACGGAGCAGGTGGCCGACGCGCTGATGGACCACCTCGACCCCGCCGGATGCATCGTGATGGTCGAGGCCGAGCACCTGTGCATGAAGATGCGCGGCGTGCGGACGGCCGACAGCGTCATGACGACGTTCGTGCGGCGCGGCACGTTCCGCGAGGACGAGGCGCGCGGCGACCGGGCGATGGCCCTGGTGCGCGACCTGGCGGCGAAGGTTCGGGTGTGAACGCGCCCGCGGCCGCGATCTTCGACCTCGACGGCACGCTCGTCGACAGCTTCGACGCGCACTGGCGCTCGTGGCACGGGATGTGCGCGCGGCACGGCGTCGCGCTGACGCACGAGCGCTTCGTGCGCAGCTTCGGCATGCGCAACGACCGCATCATCGGCTTGTACTGGGGCGAGGACGGGCACGAGCCGCCCCCGGCCGACGTCGCCGCACGGCTTGCCGACGAGAAGGAGGCGCTGTACCGGGAGATCGTCGCGCGGTCCTTCCCGGCGATGGCGGGCGGGCGCGAGCTGCTGGAGCGCCTGCACGCCGCCGGGTGGATGCTCGCCGTCGGCACCAGCGGACCGCCGGAGAACCTGCGCGTCGCGGTCGATGGGCTCGGTGCGTCGCGCTGGTTCCACGCCGAGGTGTGCGGGATGGACGTCGCGCACGGGAAGCCCGCGCCCGACATCTTCCTGAAGGCCGCGGAGCGCCTGGGCGTGCCGCCAGCGCGGTGCGTGGTCGTCGAGGACGCGGTGCCCGGCATCGAGGCCGCGCACGCGGCCGGCATGCCGTGCGTCGCCATCTGCAGCATGGGCCACACCCACGAGGAGCTTGCCTCGGCCGAGCGCGTGATCGACCGGTTCGACGAGCTCACGGCGGGCTCGCTGCGCGCGCTGCTCGACGCCGGCATGCGCGTACGATGATCCTCCCATGGATCCCCGATACCAGCGCCTCGCCGAGCTCCTCGTCCGACACAGCTGCAAGGTCCAGCCCGGCGAGCACCTGCTCCTGGAGCTGTTCGACGCACCGGCGGACATGGCCGTCGCGATGGTCGAGGCCACCCGGGCCGCGGGCGGCCACCCGCACGTGGAGCTCCGTTCCAATCGCGTGATGCGCGCCCTGAACAAGGGGTCCGGCGAGGACGGCCTGCGCACGTGGGGCGAGTGCGACCTCGAGCGCATGAAGCGGATGCAGTGCTACGCGGGGATCCGCGGCTCGGAAAACGTGAGCGAGATGAGCGGCATCCCCGCCGACCAGATGCGCCTAGTGGGCAAGCACTACGCGAAGCCTGTTCACTTCGAGCGCCGCGTGAACCACACGAAGTGGGTGGTGCTGCGGTGGCCGTCGCCGAGCATGGCGCAGCTGGCGCAGATGTCGACCGAGGACTTCGAGCGCTTCTACTTCGACGTGTGCCTGGTCGACTACGCGAAGATGGACCGCGACGTGCAGCCCCTGAAGCGCCGCATGGAGGCCGCCGACGCGGTGCACGTCAAGGGCCCGGGCGCCACCGACCTGCGCTTCTCGATCAAGGGCATCGCGGCGATCCCGTGCAGCGGCGAGCGCAACATCCCGGACGGCGAGTGCTTCACCGCGCCGGTGCGCGACAGCGTGGAGGGCGTGGTCCAGTACAACACGCCGACCCTGTTCAACGGCATCACGTTCACGAACGTCGGGCTCGAGTTCTCCAAGGGGCGCATCGTGAGGTGCTGGGCCGACCAGAACCAGCGCGAGCTCGAGGCGATCTTCGACACCGACGAGGGCGCCCGGTACGTGGGCGAGTTCGCGATCGGGTTCAACCCGCTCATCCGCGACGCGATGAAGGACATCCTGTTCGACGAGAAGATCGCGGGCAGCTTCCACTTCACGCCCGGCCGCTGCTACGAGGAGACCGAGAACGGGAACCGCAGCGAGATCCACTGGGACCTCGTGTGCATCCAGCGCCCCGAGCACGGCGGCGGCACGATCAGCTTCGACGGCGAGGTCATCCGCCGCGACGGCCTCTTCGTGGTCGACGACCTGAAGGCCCTGAACCCGTGACCGCGCGCGGCGAGGTCGACCTGCGGTCGGACACCGTCACGCGGCCGACCGCGGCGATGTGGGACGCGATGCGCGCGGCGCCGCTGGGCGACGACGTGCTCGGCGACGAGCCCACGGTGGCGGCGCTCGAGTCCAAGGTCGCGGCGCTCCTGGGGAAGGATGCCGCGGTGTTCGTGCCGAGCGGAACGATGGCGAACCAGCTCGCGATCCGCGTCGCGTGCGGCCCCGGCGACGAGATCGTCGCGCACGAGGAGAGCCACGTCATCCACTACGAGACCGGCGCGCCCGCCGCGCTCTCGGGCGCCATGGTGCGCACGGTGCGCGGGCCGCGCGGCCTGTTCGACGCGGCCGACGTGGACGCCGCGGTGCGCACCCGCAACGTGCATCACCCGGTGAGCCGGATGCTGGTCGTCGAGAACACGCAGAACCGCGGCGGCGGCGCGGTGTGGGACCTCGCACGCTTCGGGCGCGTGGCGGGGGCCGCGCGCGCGCACGGGCTGCACGTGCACGTCGACGGCGCGCGGCTCTGGAACGCGTGCGTCGCCGGCGGGTACGCCCCGGCCGCGTTCGCGGCCGCGGCCGACACCGTGAGCGTGTGCTTCTCGAAGGGGCTCGGCTGCCCGGTGGGGAGCGCGCTCGCGGGCCCCGCGGCGTTCATCGAGCGCGCGCGCAGGTTCCGCAAGATGTTCGGGGGCGGCATGCGCCAGAGCGGGCTGCTCGCCGCCGCGGCGATCTTCGCGCTCGACCGCCACGTGTCGCGCCTCGCCGAGGACCACGCGAACGCACGTGCGCTGGCCGAGGGAATCGCGGGCATCCCGGGGCTCGCGCCCGACTTCGCGCCGGCCGAGACGCCGAGCAACATGGTCTTCTTCGCGGTGGATCCCTCGGTCGGCACCGCGCAGGGGCTCTGCGAGCGGCTCGCGGGCCACGGCGTGCGGATGATCGCGCTCGACCCGCAGCGCGCCCGCGCCGTGACGCACCTCGACGTCGACCGCGCCGGTATCGAGCGTGCCGTGGATGCGTTGCGCGCGGTGGCCGCGGCGCGCTAGGGAAGCGACGGGTCCGGCGCGCGGTCCATGAGCGCGAGCCACGCGATGCGGTCGATGCGCCAGTCGCCGGCGGGCGTGCGCGCGACCTCGATCCACCATCGCGTGGGCACCGGCCCCCAGCTCGAGGCGGTCGTGGTGCGGCACGCGAGGACGACGGCGCCGCGGTCGGGCGACAGCGTCGCGAGCTCCAGCCGGGTGACGTCGTTGGAGTCGATGCGGTGGCGGCCGCGAAGCGTCTCCGCCGCCCGCATCAGCCGGTCGACGCCCTGCCCGGGGCTGCGCGGGCTTCCGTGGTGGAACGAGGCCTCGGGCGAGAGCAGCGCGTGGATCCCGTCGACGTCGGCGGCCTCGGCACGCGCCACGAGTTCGCGCACCGTGGCCGCGGCGCGCTCGCCGGGCGAGGTGCGCACCGCGGCGATCGCGAGCGTCCCCGCCGCGGCGAGCAGGCACCCGATGCCCGCGAGGATCGGCCGCACGCGGTCGTTGCGCGCACCCCACCACGCGAGCACGGCGGCGGCGACGACCAGCGGGAACGCCACGGTCCACGGCGCTTCCGCGAACCAGCGGTCGAGGATGGGCGATGCGGGGAGTTCGGGCTCCATGGCGTCGGCGCGCCGCGGCGCGTCTCCGTAGCCTAGGGCCATGGAGTCGGGCGTCAGCGCCATCTCGGGCCATGAGGGCATCGCCGGACTCGCGGGCGCGTGCGCCGGCGCGTTCGGGGTGCTGGCCGCGGAGGGCCCGTCGCTCGCGGCCGCGCTGCCGGCGCTCGCGGACCCCGCGCGCCGCTCGCGCTGCGTGCTCGCATGCACCGCGGGCGCGCTGCGCCCGGTGGCCGCGGCCGGCATCGCCCCCGACGCGGTGGTGCTCGGGATCGAGGAACCGGACCTCGAGGCGATCCTCGGTCAGCTTCCGATGCGCATCCTCGGGAGCACGACGCTGGTGGCGCCCTCGGTGCTGCTGGCTCCGGTGCTCCGGTGGTGGACCGGCCCCATCCGCCTCACGGGCGAGGGAGGCGGCGAGTCCGCGGAGTTCGGGTCGCTCGGGCCCGGCCGCGCCGAGGAGCGCGCGCACCGGCTGCTTCGCCACGCCGGGTGCGACCCCGTGGCGCTGGTGGGCGTGGATCCCCTGGGCATCGACGGCGTGTGGCACGCCCGCGGCACCGCCCTCGACAGCGCGTGGAGCGCGCAGCTGAACCCGTTCCTGACGCTCGCGACGCTCGAGTGGCGCCTCGGGTCGCACCGCCGCGAGTTCCACGACGCGGCCATGCGGCGCGTGCGCGCGTTCGTCAGCGCCGACCGCGATGCGGGGCTGCGCGTGATCGATTCGGGATCGGGGATGGTGCCCGAGGCGGTCGAGATGCCCATGGGCGACGCGCTGCGGCGCCATGCCGCGGTGATCCGGCCGTTGCCGCTGCCGCGCACGCGCCGCGGCGACGGTGCGCCGGAGTCGCTGCGGATCGAGGCGGGTGCGGGACGGGTGGCCCCGGGCCGGATGACCGCGGTGGTGGTGGCGCGTGCGCACGCGGGCGGCACGGGCGTCCCGCGCAACCTCGACAGCGAGCTCGGCGGGAGGCCGGTGCTCGCGCGCACCGTCGAGCGCGTGGCCTCGGCGCCGTGCGTCGGGCGCGTCATCGTGCTGACGGACGATCGCGCGGCGATCGAGCGCGCGGTCGCGGCGGTCCGCGGCGTCACCAAGCCGGTCGAGGTCGAGCAGCCCGCGGAGCCGCTGGAGGGCCCGGAGGCGCGCGCGCTCGCGGTGAGCCGCCTGTGGTGCGACTCGATGTGGGGCGGCGGCATCGGCGGCACCACGGTGTTCGACGAGATGCTCGCGCCGCGCGCGATCGCCGCGGCGCTCGAGGCGCGCCGCGTCGACGGCGCGGTGGTGGTCGCGGGCGACTGGCCCCTGGTGCTCGTGGACGGGGGCGCCGGGATCGAGGACGTCGCCGCCCGGTTCGAGGCGATCGGCCGCCGCGGGATCGTGTTCGGCGACGCGCCGCCCGGCCTCTCGCCGTGCTGCGTCGGGCTCGAGGCCATGCGCTTCATGGCCGATCGCGGCGCGGGGGCGACGGTGGGGGCGATGGCGGGCCTGCGCGGGCGCTGGAACTACGACCTCCGCAGCGCGCCGCGCTGGGTGGTGCACGCGCCGTTCGCGGCGCGCATCGCGACGGTCCGCGCGGTGTTCGACTCGCCGCGCGCCAAGCTGCGCATGCGACGCGGCATCGAGCCGATCCTTCCCGAGGCCGGCGGCGCCGCGCCGGGCTGGGCCGACGCGGTGGCGGCGCTCGAGCGGCAGCACGCCGCGCTCCCGACCCACGTTCCGCAGCACGTGGTGGTCGAGCTCTGCACCGGCCGGTTCGCCAACGGCATCGCGAGCCCGCATTGCTACGGGACGATCCAGCGGCCGCCGATGACACGGGCCCTCATGGAGCGGATCCTCGCGCAGCTCGGCGAGGCCCGCGACGTGGTGCTCGGCTTCGCGGGCCTCGGCGACCCGATGCGCCACCCCGAGCTCCCGGCGTTCGTGCGGGCCGCGAAGCAGGCAGGGGTGCGCGCCGTCCACGTGCGCACCGAGCTGCTCGCCCCCGCGGGTCAGATCGAGCGACTGGTCGACGCCGGGGTCGACGTGGTGAGCGTCGAGCTCCACGCGGCCTGCGCGCACACCTACCGGGAGACGATGGGGTTCGACCGCTACGACGAGGCGGTCTCGAACGTGCGGCGCCTGCTTGACCTGCGGCGCGCCCCGGGCGGCGCGGACGTCGACCTCTTCGGCCTCCCCTTCGTGGTGCCGCGCATGCAGCGGCGCGCCGCGACCGTGGCGGACCTCTCCGCGTTCTGGCAGGAGTGGGGCCATCTCGGCACCGCGGTGCTCGAGGCGCCGCCGCGCACGTACCTCGGCGACGAGGAGGTGTCGCAGGCCGACCGGCTTCCGGATGCGTCGAACCCGCTCCGCAGCCAGCGTCGCGAGCTGTGGCGCCGCATGAAGATCCTCTCGGACGGGCGCGTGCCCGCGGCCGAGTGCGACCTCGGCGGCACGACCGCCGTCGCGAGCGTCGAGCGTTCGAGCGTGCTCGGCGCGTGGCGTGAGGTGGTTTCGCGCCGCCGCGAGATCCGCCGCGAGCAGGGCGAGGCCGCGGTGGAGCTGCGCACCCGGGCGCCCTAGCCGCGCGATGCACGCATCCTTCAGGGAGCGGGTTCCGGCGCGGGCGGTGCGGCGTCGCCGCCGGGCATGGTCGCCTCGGCGATCCGCGCGTCGAGGCCCCGCACGCGCCAGGCCGCAGCACGGCCGGCCGAATCGAGCTCGGCCTTGAGTGCCGCGAGCGTGGCCGCCTCCTTCGGGTGGTCGCCGAGCAGCTGCACCATCCGAGCCACCGCGTCGGCCACCGTCCGGCGACGGCGTTCGGCGAGTTCCTCCACGGCCTTGCGCGCCGTCAGCGCGGTCACCAGCGCCGCCGGGCGCGCGTCGCCCGCGCCGGCCGCGACGAGCAGCTCGTCCGCGGCGTCGGCGGCCTGCGCGCGGCGCGAGAGCTCGGTGCGCGTGGGTTCGAGGCGGCGCAGCGCGTCGGCGCCCGCCGCGTCGGCCATGCCGAGGACCTCGGCCGGCGCCGAGGCCCGCATGGAGTCGATCGCGGCGGCCATCGCGCGCTCGGGTGCCCAGAGCGCGGGCCACATGGCGACGTCCACGGTCGATCGCACGCGATCGGCCGAGGCGGCTGGCAGCATGCGCAGGAGCGCGGCGATGGCCGCGCGGTTGGCGTCCGAGAGCGCACGCTCGGCGGCGGCGGCGGCCGCGTCGAGCTCGGCCCGCCGGGCCGCGCGCTCGGCGACGGTCGCGGGCGACGCGGTGAGTTCCCACTCGGCACCCCAGGCGGCTTCCTCCGCCGCGACCTTCGCCTCGGCGGCGATGGTCGCGAGCCGCCTCGCGCCGATCGCGTCGGCGAGCCTGGACCAGTGCGGCTCGAGCGCGTCCGAGATGGCGCGCCCATCGGCCGCCGGCAGCGCGGCCGCCTCGAGCAGGTCCGGCAGCCGGATCGCGGCGACCGGGTCGGACGCGGGGAGGTCGTCGCGTTCGACGGCCCGCCGGAAGCGGGCGAGGCCGGGGCCGACGGAACCTGCCTCGTCGCGCTGGCCGGCGAGACCGAGCGTGAGCTGGGTGTCCGCGGCGGCGAGCGCCGTGCGCCACTCGAGGGCGGTCGCGAGGACCGCGGCGAGCTCCGGGCCCCGGCGCGGCGCGAGCGCGGCTGCTCCGGGTTCCGGCTCGTAGGCGGAGCCGATGCGCGCGGCGAGCGCGTCGGCGGCCGAGGCGCGCCGTGCGTCCACGGCGTCGCGGTAGCGCCCGCGGAGGATCTCCACCTGCTCGCGCTTGCCGTCGCGCAGACCGAGCGAGGCGGCGAGGGCGCGGACCGCGGCGTCGTCGAGCGGCGTGGGCAGCAGTGCCGCGACGCGCTCGGCGAGCGCCGCGCGACGGGCGGCATCGCGGGCCGCGGCCGCGGGATTGACGGGCGCCGGCCCCTCCGCCTGCGTCGGGCAGGCCGCCGACGCGGCGGCGAACGCCAGCGTGCAGAGCAGCGCGCATCCCGTCGCGTTCGTCATCGGACCCCGAGCATATCCTCGCCCCATGGCCGGATCGTGGCTCTGCAAGACCGAACCCGATGTCTACTCGATCGACGACCTCCGCCGCGACGGCACCACCGGGTGGGAGGGCGTGCGGAACTACCAGGCGCGCAACTTCATGCGCGACGGCATGGCGCCGGGTGACCGCGTGCTCGTCTACCACTCGAACGCGGACCCGGCGGGCGTGGCCGGCATCGCCGAGGTCGTGGGCGAGGCGATTCCCGACCCAACGCAGTTCGATCCGGAGAGCGAGTTCCACGACCCGAAGTCCCCGCGCGCCGCTCCGCGCTGGCTCATGCGGCGGCTGCGGTTCGTCGAGCGGTTCGGGCGCGTCGTGACGCTCGACGAGCTTCGGGCCGACCCCGCCTGCGGGGCGATGATGGCGCTGCGGCCGGGGAACCGCCTCAGCGTGACGCCGGTGACGGCCGCCGAATTCCGCGCGGTCTGCCGAATGGCGAAGCGTGCCGCGCCGCGGTGAGCGGTATCCTTCATGCGCCGCGGTCCGCGGCACCTGGAGGAAACCACGATGGGAGCAGCAGGCATCGGAGTGGTGGCGCTCGTGATCATCGGGGGCATCGCGGTCCTCGCGATCGTGCTCGTGCTGTGGGGCATCGGGGCCTACAACGCGCTCACCCGCGGGCGCATCGCCGCGCAGGGCGCGTTCAGCGGCATCGACGTCGAGCTGCGCCGGCGCCATGACTTGGTTCCGAACCTCGTCAACACGGTGAAGGGCTACGCGACCCACGAGAAGCAGACGCTCGAGAACGTGATCGCGGCCCGGGCCGCGGCGGTGCGCCCCAACATGAGCATGGAGGAGCGCCTGCAGGCCGAGCAGGGCCTCAGCGGGGCGCTGGGCCGGCTCATGGCCGTCGCCGAGGCGTACCCCGACCTCAAGGCGAACCAGAACTTCCTGCAGCTGCAGGGCGAGCTCTCGCAGATCGAGAACCGGATCGCGGGCGCGCGCGGCGGCTACAACGGCGCGGCCGAGGGTTACAACGCGACGGCGCGCCAGTTCCCGACGCTCATCGTCGCGCGGCTCTTCGGCTTCAACGACATGCCGTTCTTCCAGGTGGACGATCCCGCGCAGCGCAACGCGCCCACGGTGCAGTTCTGAGCGCCGCGCGGCCCCCGATGGCACGCGAGCGCATCGTCTCCGCCGCCGAGCAGGAGGCCGACGCCGAGCAGGCGGCCGGCGCGCTGCGCCCCGGCCGGATCGACGAGTACGTGGGTCAGCGCGACCTGGTCGAGCGCGTCCGCATCGCCATCGAGGCGGCGCGCGCGCGTTCCGAGCCGATGGAGCACGTCCTGCTCCACGGCCCGCCCGGGCTCGGGAAGACCACGCTCGCGCACGTGATCGCGGCGGAGATGGGCACGCGCGCGTACGTGACCAGCGGGCCCGCGCTCACGAAGGCCGCGGACCTCATCGGCACGCTCACCAAGATGCAGGCGAACGACGTCCTGTTCATCGACGAGATCCACCGGCTCCCGACCGCGGTCGAGGAGTACATCTACCCCGCGATGGAGGACTTCCGCATCGACTTCACGGTCGACAGCGGCATGCACTCGAAGGTGGTGACCATCGGCCTGCGCCCGTTCACCATGATCGGCGCGACGACGCGCGCGGGGCTGCTGACGCAGGCGCTGCGCACGCGTTTCGGCATCTCGCACAACCTGGGCTACTACCCGGTCGACGAGCTCATGACGATCGTCGCGCGCGCCGCACGGCTCCTCGGGATGCCCGAGCTGCCCGAGCCCACGCTGCGCGCGGTGTCGGAGCGCAGCCGCGGCACGCCGCGCGTGGCGCTGCGGCTCCTGCGGCGCGTGCGCGACTTCTCGCAGGTGCGCGCCAAGGGCAACCTGGCCGCGCGGGTGGTGGACGACGCGCTGGCGCTCGAGGGCGTCGACGCGCTGGGGCTCGACGAGCTCGACCGGCGCTACATGCGCACGCTCGCGACCACGTACGGCGGCGGGCCCGCGGGCATCGAGGCGATCGCCGCGAGCGTCGGCGAGGACTCGCAGACGCTCGAGGACGTGGTCGAACCGTTCCTCCTGCAGGCCGGGTTCCTGGCCCGCACGCGGCAGGGGCGCCGCCTCACCGACGCCGCGTTCAGGCACCTGGGCATCGAGCCGCCGCCGCGCGAGGGCGCGCTGTACGAGTGACGGCGGGCGCGCGCCTGGCCCGCGCCGCGCCCGCGGCCCCGCGTCACGTCAGCGGTTCGTGTCGCTCTCGGGCGTGAGCAGCCCGCCGTTCGTCCCGATGAGGTTGCCGGGCGCGCGCGCGCCGCCGATCGAGATGTTGATCCCGCCGAAGTACTGGTCCTGCACCGCGTCGTAGCCGAACGAGCCGAGCAGGGTGAAGTCCTGCATCTCGCGGACGATGTTCAGGTTGAACGCGCGGAAGTCCTGCTCGCGCAGGTCGTAGGTGGGCACGAACGTGAGCGAGTAGGCCTTGCCCACCTGGTAGCTCACGCCGCCCGCGAGCAGCGCGTCGGAGAGGTACGACGCCTCGGGCGCGAAGTTGTTGATGGCGCGGTACTCGATGAACGTCGAGACGTCGGGCGAGTGCTGCATGCTCGCGCCGATCGAGCCGCGTGCGGCGTCCTGCAGGCCGAAGGCACCCTCGCCGAGGTCGGGGAGGTCCGACTGCAGGAGGTACGTGAGGTTGCCGCGGAAGGTGAGCGAGTTGCTCGCCGCGAGCATGAAGTTCGCGTACGCGTTGCGGCCCCACTGGCTGAGCTCGGGCCGCCACGAGAAATACTGCGGGAACGGGCTCTGCCTGTAGCGCGCGCCGTCGGTGTAGGTGCGCGCGAGGTCGTCGCCCGACTCGTTCCACGTGACGCCGGCGTCCACCGCGAGCCAGTCGACGGATTGCCAGTTGCCGGGGCCGCCGCGCATCGTCTGGAACCGCTGGCGCACGCCCGCCTGGATGGCCGCGCTTCCCGTGGCGCCCTCGACCTCCTGGTCGTAGACGGCGTAGGCCAGGTTCTGCGCGGTGTTCCAGCCCGCCCATCCGTTCACGTACGGCGTCAGCACGTGGCGCATTCGGTGCAGGTCGAGCACTGGCACGCTCAGGCGGTCGTTGTCCGCGACGACGTCGGCGCTCGAACGGAACCCGCCCGCCACCAGCGCGCGGAACCCGTCGCCGGCCGAGCTGTACGAGGCGAGGTCACCTCCGAGGTACCCGATCGCCGTCGCCGACGCGAACGGCGTGAACTTCCACCCCGACTCGCCGAAGGTGGATGACAGCTCCTGGCGCGTGTAGACACGCGTGATCGCCTGCTCGTTGTAGCCCTCGGACCCGTAGAGCGCCGAGAGCTGCGTGTCGGGATTGAAAACCCCGCCCGCGAAGGGCTGCCCGTTCAGGTTGAACGCGTTGTTGAGGACGCCGGTGCTGGCGGTCGAGCCCTGCCCGTACTCGAGCGCCATGAGCCCCGCCGTGTACTCCTGGTGCCACGTGATCGTGTCGCCGAAGAGGCTGTCGCCCCAGCGGCGATACGCGGCCTCGGGGTACTTGAGCGACTGGTAGGGGCGCGCCGCGAGCTGCGCGCTCGAGGTGATCACCTCGTTCGTCGGGTAGCTGATGAGGAAGGAGAGCTCGCTGCGGTCGCCGGCGTCGACGAGGTAGCCGCTCGTCTCGCGCTGGAACGAGTTGGAGAACTGCTGCTGGCGCCAGGTCTGCATGAACGCCTCGTCCGACACGTACGAGGCCTGCAGCTGCAGCGTCGCGGTGTCGGAGAGCCTGAACTGCCGGTCCGCGCTGAGCGTGCCGCGCCACTGGTAGGGCGAGGTGAGCCGGCGGCCGGCGGAGGTCTGCTCCTCGTTGCCGAAGTCGTAGACGCCGGAGAGGTCGACGCGCGTGCCGAGCGCCGTGCCCGTGATGCCGAACCCGATGCCCCAGTTCGTGTAGCCGAGGATGTTGAGCGCGAGGTCCGTGTCGGGCGGGGGCGCGAGGCCCAGCAGCCCGAAGAGGTTCCAGCGGGTGGTGATCTGCGCGCCGGTGATCTCGTTGAAGTTGACTCCGATGCCGCTCAGCGGTGGGCTCATGGTCCCGTCGGCCTCGAACACCGGCAGCCAGAAGAAGGGGAGGGCGCCGGCGCGGAAGGTGACGTTCCGGGCCGAGATGCGGTTGGTCGCCTCGCCGGACCCGTCGTCGACCTCGGTGATGGTGGCGCGCTCGACGCCGATCGAGAGGTGGGGCTCGAAGAACTCGCTCATCGAGATCCGCGCGTCCTCGGCCTGGAACTGGTTCGACGCGTACTGGCGGAGCTCGCGCGCGCGCGCGATGAGCGGGAAGCCCTTGCGGTCCTTGGTCCGCAGCACGCCGTCGACCATGCTGGCGCGGTTCGTGGAGAAGTCGTAGTACGCGCGCTTGGCGCGGATCGAGTAGCGGAAGTCCGTGGCGTGGACGTCGCCCTCGAGGTACACGCCGATCACCGAGTCCGCGCGCGCCTCGCCAACGCCGTCAGACAGCGTCCTGAGCGTCCCGGGCCGCAGGAACATCACGGCGCGGTCGGCGTGCATCTGGAGCGCGCGCGTCGCGCCGCCGTCGAAGCGCGGGAGCACCTCGATCGCGACGCCCGTGGTGAGCGTAACCGTGTCCGAGGCGCTGTCGGCGTGCACGTCCTCGGCCGCGAACGCGACGGTGCTGTCGGGCGCGATGATGGGGCGTCCGGCGCCGGGGTCGATCGCCTCGCCCGCCGCGTGGAAGGCCGGGGCCGCGGGGGGCAGGTCCTTGAACTCAAGCGGTGCGCGCGTGGCGGAGCGCTGGGACGCGGCCTCGATGGCGGCCGCGACGCTCGGGTCGATGGGGGCGACGGCGCCGACCTCGAGCGGCGGCGGCGGCGGCGGCTCCGGCGGCCGGATGACCTCGGGCAGGATGCGCAGTGCCGGCGGGTCGGCGGCGAGCTGCGCGAGGTACGCGGCCATGCGCTGGTGCGCGCGCGCGAGCTCGGCATTCGCCGGCGGTGCCTTCGGGTCGAAGAGCACCGCGTTCATCGAGACGTCGCCGAAGGTGCTCGCCGTGACGAAGAGGTTCGAGCCGCCGGCGCCGAGCCCGGCCGCGCGCGTCGGCTGGAGCGTGTCGGGGAACCAGAACGCCATTTGCGTGACCAAGCCCTTGGCGGTCGGGATGCGCTCGATCCAGGCGATCGCCGACTCCGAGGTGAAGTCGTAGGTGCCCATCATCACGCGCACCTTCCCGCGCAGCTGCAGGCGCTGGGTGGTCTCGACCTTCCACGCGTTCGCCTCGGTGGCGCTGATCACGACCGGCCACGTGCCCGGCTCCGTGGGAAGCACGAACCCGCCGAGCCTGTCGCCGAGCACCGGGGCCGACACCGCAGCGCGCGGCTCGCGCTCGGCCACGGGCGGGAGCGCCTGGCGCGCGGATGCCGCGCCTGCGGACGCGGCCGCGAGCATGATCGCGGCGCAGGCCGCGGGCCGGGCGGGGGTTCGGTACGGGCGTCCGTGCACGCGCCGGGAGGCTACCGGGCGGCGCGTGGTCACCGCCACCCGATCGGGCGGCCGGAGAGCCCGTTGATCTCCTTCAGGACGGTCATGGCCACGAGGCCCGCGACCGCGAGCACCGCCATGGCCGCCGCCTCGGCGCGCATGCCCGCGGCCATGAGCCATGCCGCCGCGTGCACCGCCTGCCACATGGCGCCGTACCGACGCAGCTTCTCGCTCGCGACGTGCCCGGGCTGGCCCGCCACCTTCGCGCGCACGAGCACCAGGAACGCCGCGAGCGACAGCGCGGGCCACACCAGGCCGGCCGGCCCGGACCCGAGGACCCGGTCGCCCGACGAGACCTGCGGCCAGTACCCGCCCGCCGAGCCGGCGCTCGCCCACGCGCCGCCGCCGAGGAGGACCGCGGACCAGAACAGCCAGCCCGCCACCAGCGACAGGATGCGCTTCGTGTTGAAGTAGGGGCGCTTGTCCTCGAGCCGGTGCACGCTCGCCGCGATCGCCACCGCGTGCGACATCGACCACCACACCGGCAGCGTGAAGGTGAGCGTCCAGTTCGGGATGAACATGTTCGCCGCGTGCGCGAGCCCGACGGTCACGATGCCGAGCGAAGGGATGTGCTTCGCGACGGCGTCGTAGAAGAGGATGGCCGCGGCGGTCGCGACCGTCAGCACCAGGGCCGCCTCGCCGAGCGCGCTGGCCGACACCACCGCGGCCATGAGCGCGGCGAACGATACGAGCGCCGCGCTCGACGCGCGGATGCGGCCTGACGCGAGCGGCCGGTCGGGGCTGAACTGGCGGTCGTGCCGGACGTCGAGCAGGTCGTTGAGGCTCGCTGCGAACGCGAACAGCCCGAGCGAGACCAGCGCGGTCGCGGAGAGCGCCTTCCACGCGGGCATGTGGTAGACGGGCAGGTGCACGTACCGCGGGTCGGCGCGCGTGAGCAGCGTCACCATCCACAGCTCGCACACCGCGCCGAACGCGAGCGACAGCCGCGTG
>Ga0169931_10006233_pt1 | contig 18052 bp, 11 predicted proteins | sample Kivu_15m_20L_FD_129675 | JGI IMG/M metagenome (GOLD analysis project Ga0169931, IMG submission 129675) | Freshwater microbial communities from Lake Kivu, Western Province, Rwanda to study Microbial Dark Matter (Phase II) - Kivu_15m_20L... | ecosystem: Environmental > Aquatic > Freshwater > Lake... | reverse complement strand
ATGGCTAGAAGAGGTGCTTGGTCCAGATGGATTCGACACCGACCCGGAAGACAGGCCTCGCCGTCGGCGTCGGCGTCGGCGCGATATGTTCGAGAGCAGTCGGTCTTCGCGCGCTCGCTCCGATGAACCGGGCCTCCGTGATGACGAAATCGCCGGAGATATGACCATCGATGAATACTATGTGATGCTTGACGCCCTGCGACTCGCAATGCGCACGGGAACCAATCGCACCGATGATGATATCCGTGGTTTAGAGCGTCTAAGGAACGCACTCGCTGATGCGGTCGCTGCAAATGACATGATTGTCATGACTCGTGATGATTTTGCTCTTGCAAGAAGCGCAATCGACAAGTGGATGTCAGACCCAAAGAATCTTCCTGGCGGTGAGGTATCTGACCTTCAGGGTGTCCTTGGCGATATGGAAGACGCCGACGCAGATGGCAATATCTGGACGTCTCTGACGCTTGAAGAGACTGGAACCAGAATATCTGTTAATGACACCCGGATGCAGGATGTAATTGATTCCTTCCGGAGAAATAGGGTTTCGCGCGGCAGTGTCTCTGAGCGTCAACGAATCGCCACGATTGAGCGCGGTTCCAGTATGCGGAGTTCTAAGTTACTTCGAACGCCAGGACATACTCGCATCGCGGATGATGACGGAACACTCTGGTCTACACTTGCGCCAGATGAGCGCACAGAGGCTCAAGAGCGCTTGGTGCGACTTGAAGAAGCAGCGATTCAACGTTTGTCCGGAGGGGAACTATATGTTGGATTCGATAAAGATGGTAATGTAGTAGATGCTTTTACAACTTCCCCCGACAGGTTGACTACTACTGGACTAAATAGAGATGTTGGTGTTTTTGGAGACTTCACGCCTTCGCTCGGCCTAGAAGGGCAGACTGTTCAAAAACTAACTGGGTCCAAAAAATTTGCGAAGTTAGCCCAATTTGAATTAATCACTGGACGGCTTGACCCCGTAACTGGGGAGTATCGAACTGTACTTACCGACCAAGGAATTGCCGACCTTTCTCAGCGCATAATATCTGTATCAAAAACGTACAACAAAGTTATTACCGACCTCGATACAGAGGGTCAGCGCCTTGACGCAGAAATTGCCAAAGGTATTGATGTTGCCGCTAATAGGAGAAAACTTGCTACCAACAAAGGCAAACTTACAAAAGTTCTCAAAGCAAGACAACAATTCCTAGACGATGCATCAGCGCTATCAACAATAGCAACAGCACGCAAAGCAGCACGTGATGCAGGTGGCACAAATGCGGAAGGTGGCGACGCATCAGCGTTCATCCCAGAGCAATTACCTCCCTCTTATAGAAGAGAATTGCTACAACCAGATAAACTTATTGGTTCCAGGGCAACGCTTGATAGCATGTTTGACGACTGGCTCAATACTGGTGGGCCCAATGTTCCAGACGTTTCAAGCGCAAGAGGAAAAAGAGGAAAGATAAAGCGTAGTTCCAAACTATATAAAGAACTTGTGGAACGTTTTAAAACTGGTGAATTTGATAAACAAATTTGGAATGACATCGGAGAAAGATACGCGTGGAGGGATAGGGTCGAACTTAAGAATGGCCGCCTGCGAGGCAAAGGTACAGGATTCGATAGTATTGGCACAGCATCCGACGACCAACTGGACGCAGACTCTTCAGTAAAGCGTGTATCCGGGTGGGATTTTGCAGACATATCCGAGGAGTCGGTACAAAAGCGCGGCAAGCAATCATGGTGGGCCCGTACTGCTATCCCTGACCCAAGCCAATGGCTGATGCGCTACAATGCCCGTCGCGCCAGGAATGATGCGCGTAGAAAAGCCCTCAAGAGACTTAGGGCAGGCGAGGTTTCCTTCGGTGGACGCGCCGAAGAAGACGAAAAGTCAGCCAAAGAACTTAGACTTCTTAGGAAAATCAAGGCACAAAGACTGCAGGCACTTCAGGCCAACAAGCGTGCGGCTGATGAAATCTACGCCAAGCATGCTTCTAAACCGCAATCAACGCCAACAATGACCATTGACGAAGATGGCAATCCAATACCGAATGCCGCAACATTGGCGAGGGTGGGCGAGATAGAACTTATGTCCAAGCCTCCCAAGGTGGGTAACCTCTCCAAGGAAGACAAGAAGGATGCCAAGAAGAGAGCAAAACTAGAAAAAGAGATTCAGGCTGCCAACCTTAAGGCTGACAGAATTCTTGGAACCCTCTGGGGCGTTAGCGGAATGAACGGGCGCCCCACTATTGTTACGGAAGAAGAGTTCTTAGAACTCGCCCAAGATTCAGGCAATACGGTTATTCGTCGTGGCCACGGAGGTAAAACTTTCGCAGAATGGCATCTTGACGACGTCAAGCGACACACCACTGGTGACGGCGGAACAATGCAGGGACCTGGAGAATATTGGGCCGTCCGTAAAGAAGCAGGAGAGATGCGGCCAGACAGCAACTGGAGAGGGTATGTCAGTACAGACGCTCAACAGGGCTTGAAAGGAACTGAACCTGGACATGGTGGCACTATGGCAATATTGCCTGCCAGTGCAAAAATCATTCGCATGGAAGATTTGGCTAAAATTAAAGAAGATATGCAGGCCGCTAGTGGAGGTATTCAATTAGCCCTAAAGGACCCATCCTTGCCCAAGGAATGGCGCAATAAAAAAATTGGTACAGCCGCAGACCAACTTGTCGAGTTGATTGAGAAAAACTTGTTACCTGAAGGTGACCGACGATGGGAAACTACTGGTGGTAAAGTTATTTCACAACTCGTTAGCGCCGTACGTAATGCATCCAATCCCGAAGAACGGGAAAAAGCGCTTGATGCGTTGCGTTACTTTGTTGAAGGTACTGGTGCACATTTGAAGAACTATCTGGCCCCACTACTTGGCTATGACGCCATTAGGGCAGGTAGTGGCGTCATGCTAGTAATGAATCGTGGCGCATTGATTGAGTATGGCGGTGTTGGTGGAACTACAATGACTGATGCTTTGGAGAAGGCCATAAATACCAACTCACGCCTGGACCCAGAACTTGTTAAGAAACTTAACCGCGGAGAGAGAGTAGACTGACCCCATGGAACTTTCTGACACTGTTAAATTGTGGATGGAGCAAGACCAACTCATAGGAACAATGTTGCGTTATCCACCTTTTGCGACAAATCCAAAACTCTACTTTGATGCCATCGAAATGGCTGGCGGTGAAGAGCCTCCACAGGATAAGTCATTTGATGAAATTTCAGAATGGCAACTCCAAAGACAAACAGACGTAATGCAAAAGTATGCACAGGAATTTGAAGAAGCGTCACTATGGATGATGCGATTCCCGTTTGACTCAGACGAAGCAGTGGAGATGGCCATGTCCATCGATGGCAAGTCGGATGACGAAATTTCTATACATCTAGCAACACGAGGATAAATTGGCGATGGATGCGGTCACATCAGTCACCGCAGCCAAGATGAGGGCCCTTCGTGAGGCTAAGAAACTTGGCTGCTCGGGCGCTCACCAGACAGAGGATGGCAAGTGGCATCCATGTGCTAGTGCTGAAAAACTTCAACGACTGCGTCCTGGCTCCACATCATCCCGCATCGTTGTGCCGCCCAAAAGCGCCAGAACTCAGCGTGGCGCAAACAATATTCAGCGGCAATGGGAGCCACTCGGCTCACGCGGTATTGTCGCCATAGACACCATTACTGGCGGTGGCCTTGTTTCCGGTGTCGTCGGAAAGGCGTACCAGCCCGCATCACCACGAGACGAAGACCCAGATGTCTTTACGGATATTGAGGCCGCCCGAGACCGCTCTCGTCAGTTGGGGTGCATTGGCGTAAGTCGTCGCATTTCACGGTCTGGGCGGACAATTTGGATGCCATGTACAAACATGACCGACCTATCCAACAGAACTGGCCGAACCTATCTAGGTCGTCGGAATATACAGAAGCGTACCGAGCGATTCATTAAGGATACTATCCGCAAGACGAAGCCCAAAGCAGAACGCCAGCGGAAGAAGAGTTTGCATGACGATATTCATGAGACCTCCACAACAGTAGTTGCGGCCAATGAAATCGAAGTAAAGCGTCTCGGCCCAAAGGTTGGTCAGCGGATTGGGCGAGGACTGCGCTCCGCCCCAAATGGTTTCGTTTTTGTTGACGTAACGGGAGCAATAGACGCTGATAAAGACGGAATCGTTTTTGAGGGCAAGCCCCTTGAACGCCCAATTATCCCTAGATTTATAGTACCCGAGGGCGTCGGGCGACGAGTTAGCATGATGTTTCAAAGTACTGCTATCGCCAACGAGGAGAGCAGGCGCCGATATGGGCCATCGGTGGCCAGCGAGATTGACCCGAGTACCTTCGCCACCATTGCTGGAATGATGCCAGAGGTTTTGCCAAAACCTGATTCTGAACAAGATAGCGATACTGGCACGCTGCGGAGTATGCGCAGCATCTTCGGCAATAGACGCAAGGCAAAGTTGACGCAATCAAAAAGGCGAGAACAAATTGATGGCCCTGTGGACACTGTCCCTGGCGCCGAACCGGCGACTGATGACGATATAAGTTCAACATCGCGCCGTCGCGCTAGAAAAGACGTTTCCGGGGTGCTTCGCAATATTGACGAAGTCACCGATGAATACGAGTTTTATTTTGGCGATGATTTTGAACGCCTCATTGACGAAATGGTTCCCACATCTAACGAAGAACTTGCACAAACACTCAAAAACAACCCGTATACACGAAACTATGCGCGTCGCCTTTTAAAGCGAATATCTGATGCTGAGCCAAATTACGAAGCCGCGGGTGTTGTGCGGGATTTGTTGAAAAAGGAAGCGCGGAACAATCCAGCATTTATTGAGGGGTTGCGTCGATATGGAATGCCTCCAGTTTTAGTGACTGATTATCAGCCTGACGTTGAAGGAATGGGCATTCTGGGTATCAGTGACGGCGGACCAAGTTCCTGGAACCTTGTGATGGGTGGCTATGCATCCAGTGGGTTTATAGCATTCAACCCGGAGGCTCTTCCCGACCCCACCAATATGCGGAGACCAGATACTCCGCGTGGCATTGAGTTCCGGAATATTGATGTTGATGCGATGCTGCGTCATGAACTTGCTCACGCATGGGAGGTAATGGCAGCAAAACAAAATCCGCGTTCACTTCAACACTACATTTCGTCACTCGCAGAAATGCACGAAAACCTCAAGCGTGGAATAAAAAATAAGACAGACTTTGAGGGTGGGGTATTTGAGCCAGAATATAGAACAATTTACTGGGGAACGAAAGAAGAGCGAGCATCAGCGCGAAAGATAAGCGAGTATGCAGAGACTGCTCGCATCGAGTGGTTCGCTGAATCTTTTGCCTCATACACCGACAGTGACCCGTCTGTGCGAATGAAGGTAGATAATGTCTCGATTCAAAACATGGCCGATGTTTTGGGAATGAGTTACAACGAGTTTATTACTAGTTTTGGACAAGCGCGGCGGGTCGGTTCCATGCGAAGCACGCGGACACCAAAGCACCTTGACAAACTATTCGGCCCGTTGACACCAACGCAGCGGGATGCCATCGATTGGTACAACGAAAACCCTGACTACATTGATGATGCTCCATTATCAATATTCTCACGCTTATCGCCCGAAGCACTCGATGAGGTATTTGATGTTTCATTCCGCTCTATGCGTTCGGCTTCCGGAAGCGCAGTACAGGCACGACTTAGCAATGACCCGGAAACAAGAATTGGGCAAGGTGCACTTGATGCACTATTTGCTCGCGCCACGGGGGCCAATAGAGATGGTGCCCAACCTACTCTGTGGTTCCTTGGCGGAACAACCGGCTCGGGAAAGTCGCAGATGCGTCGGGGTGGCTTGTTTGTGGGTGTTCCATCTGCCGACGATATTCCCGACATTGACCCTGATGAAATAAAGAAAGCACATCCTCGCTGGAACGGTGGCAAGGGTGCCCTTGAGGTTCATCGCTGGTCAACACGGTGGACCCGTTACGGACGACGCCAGGCAATGGAACAGCAGCGCGACCACGTGGTTACCGGAACTGGTGTTAGAACTGAGCAACTTTCCGAAGCGAAGCAGGCTGGCTACAAGACAATCGGCCACTTTGTCTACACCCCAGTCGATGTTGCCGAACGACGCATGAAGGCACGAGCCAAAGCCGGTGGTCCAGACTTGCCACTGTATAAGGCCCAAGGCTATTCGGATGACCTTAAGCGCTCTACTACTGACGCCATCCTACGTGGTGACATGGATGAATTCTTCCTTTATGACAATGGACTCGATGGCGCCAATGCCTCATTGGCCGTGCAACAAACCGCCGACGGCGAGTTCGAGATTCTCAATCGGAGGGTATTTGAGGCATTCTTTGGCCGCCAGAATGCTCGTCGCATAGAGGATTATTGGAACAGAAACCGTCAACGCCAACAATCACAAAACAACTCCACCCCATCTTCCAGGTCAATGCGGTCTTCCAAGATGCCACCAACAGGACGGGAATTTGGGAAAACATTACTCCGCGCAAAAGACGCCGAGGGCAAGGACATGCGTCATGCGCGGTTGGATAAAACGCCAATTGATTTCAAATTAGACCTTGGCGCATACGACTGGTCACACTCTGAGTGGATTGGGGTTGATGTCAAGGGCTCGCATACTATCTCTGGGCCATTCAACGGCCGCTTCATGAATATCAAGGGCAGCACATGGGCCGATGTTAAGTTTCCAGAAGGTTCTACATTTGCTGGTTCACGTATGGAACTTGTCAAGTTTGATGGTGCTGACTTGCGTGGTGTGGATTTCTCGGGGGCATCTTTGTGGGGGGTGACGTTCACCAAAAATTCAAACCTCGAGAATGCGAGATTTGATAATGCAGTATTCCCGCGAGCAATTTTCTTCGGTGCAGATTTACGTAATTCTGGAATAACAATTGAGCAGGTTCGCGACTCCGGAATTGAATGGGATGATGCGACACAATTCCCGCCCGACGTTCAGCAATTTATTGATTCGCTTGAAGAAACAACTCAAAAAGTCAAGAATCCCCGTACTGGGCTATATTCGCTAGTCAACCCATTGGCTGAAACAACGACTCCAATTATGAGGATGTTTAGTCAAGAGTTGGACAAACGTCTGCGCGGCAGACCGCGATTCAGGCCAATTCTCGACATGATACGGGGACAGTCTGGACCAATCAGGGGAGTGGAATTGAGCAGGACATCATCCATCCAGGAGGATGTCGATGAAATGCACAATAAATCTTTTGTCTCCGGCTTTGCTCAATTTGCATCTTTTGTAGGCACAAAACTACGCGGCATGAAGTTTATTCAAATGAACGCTGATGGCATTGATGCAAGCAGGACAGATATCGCCAATACGTCGTTCACGTCATCATCTTTGAGGCGGGCGCGATTCATTAAGGCCAAAGTGCGCTCGGAACTTAGTTTCAGAGACTCCAACTTGACCGACGCTGACTTTACTGACATTGAAATGATTGGTGGTAGTGCCAGACTCAACGTCAAGGGAGCACGGCTGATGGGGGCCCAACTAGGGAAACTGCCGCTATCGCGTGTCATATATGACGACACCACGGAATGGACTGGGGCGGAATGGGAAATCGACGTATTGCCAAATGACCTTAGAAATAAGGGAATTAGACAAACACGAATGAGGTCTATGCGTGGTGGTACATCACGCGATACGCGAGAGGCTTTATCATCATTTAATGACGCAATTATTAATTGGTCATCACTTGACAGAAATGAGAAACAGACCTTTGCGTATGACTTCAATCTGGCGCATCGTGACTTGCTTGAAACTAGAGAAAATTCATTAAGTGCGAATTCGGCGCTAAGGGCTTCAAACCAAAAACTCAAGGAACTAAACTCTCGACTAGAGCGATTGACCGAAGTTCTTGGCGCAAGTGGTCCGTCAATGGTTGATATTGCCAGAAATGGAAATCGTCAACAATTTGTGAACGCATTCCGCTCCGCAAAGCAGGCAAATCCCGACTTTGCTCGCGGCAAAACTGCACGAATGCTCTTTAATGATATTGGTGCGATGTTTATTGATTTAGAACTCGAACGCACTAACAATAACTTCCTTAGAGAATATAAAGACAACGAGCGCGAAAAATCTCAATCACTTGAGTCCCTACGTTCTCTGCTCAATGATGACACCTTCAGTTCAGAATCACTAAAAAAGCCAACTGGCACCCTGCGTTCTGGCCAGCGCTCCACGGAGCCACTGGTACCAGGTTCTGAATCACTCAGGTCTAATCGCAGAATCAACTTACAGGATGCGCAAAGTGATGAAATTGATACAATTGCAAAAGGTACAGGGGACAAAGATAAACCAGAGCGATTGTATCGCGCACTCATTGAGGCGCAAGCAGCACTCAAAGACCAATTGGGCAGACCAATATCTGCCGCTCCGGGAATCGGCGATGAAGAGGGTGCTCGGATGCGTGATTCAATACGCATCGAAATAGCACCCAATCGCATGCCCATGTTGATTGCGCAACCATTCAAGGCGATTGCAGACGAATTGCCAGATAAACGCGATTGGTCGACTGTTCTAGCCCCATCATTGGATGATGCACGCAATCTTGCTAAAGCGATTCTTCAGGCAAGGAAGTCACGCAAGCCATTGCCCATACAATTTGGATTTGCGGATAGAGACAGGATTAACGAACAACTTTATGGAATAAAAGCATTCCAGACAATCATAGATAAAATTGTTTCACAACTTGATTCTTCCAATGATGATTGGCCTGAAGATTCCGATTCCTTTGTTGATGTATATCTAGCAGGAATTCGTAACCCTAGGCAAATGCAGAGATTACCAGGCTCCGATGGGGTACATGATTTCTTTGGTCACTTTGGTATTGGTCGTGGCTTTGATAGACATGGTGAGTTTGCGGCCGCACTGGCTACTGATTCGTTATTGCGCGACCACCCAGAGTTTGGGTTCTTTACGCCCGAGGAACGAGAAGTGGCTCGTCGTGAGTTTTTTCATACCGGGGTTTTGGGATTTTCTCGCATCCGTGACAATGCTCGACTTGAGTTCGAGCAAAAACACGGTATCTCATTCCACGGAGGAGCATCAGCAGATATGTCGCCAGAGCAACTTGCAGATAGAGACGAAATCTTACAGATATTTGGGATACTAGAGGAAGAAATCGCCGACGTTTCCTCAGCCAACCCCCATTATCTTACTTTAGACGAAATATTGGATGTTCTTGGCGTGCCGCCTTCAACTACGCGCGTACCGGCATCCACAGAATCTCCTTCAATGCGCTCGGCGCGTCGCAGTACTCCGCTAATTGATGTTTCCGATGAAGTGCTTCTATCAGTCGCCCAACAAGAAGCCGATACTAAACTAGACCGGTCCATGCGTTCGGTTCGCGGACGCAGGCCCATGACCGACGATGAGCGCGCCCGCTTTAAGCCACTAAACCTTGAACCAGACCAAAAGATAAAACTACAGCCCGGAACAACCCTTATCTACGCAAACGAAGACGACGAGATAATCCGAACAGAACTAATTGGTCCACAAGTGGCACGACTCCGTGGAACACCTAGGATGAAACTCTATATTGACCCAAATCCTAATAATCAAGATGAGATTGACCTCATTATGGAGCGTTGGGAAAAAGAGTTTGGCCCAGTAAGTAGCCCATCGCGCCAGGCACGTGGTCGCAGCCAGCCAGACCGTCAGGAACGGTCACGAAATCAGCCGCAGCAACAGGACGAGGACCCACTCGACAAAATACTTCGCGAGGTGGAAGAGTACGAGGCACGTAAGCGTGAAAGCACGCGTAGTCAGAGGACGAGAGTGCAGCAGGGTTCTGAGCGCCCCACGCTTTCTACTCTAGTTCCGAAATTGCGCACCATAGTTGGAGACGATGGCAAGTTACAGATTGACCCACGAGACAAGAAGCGTCTTATCAAGAATCACGTTTCAATAATTGACAATCTCAAGTCGGCTGATATTCCAGAAAATTATAAAATATCCCGGCATGCAGAGCAAAAAATTAGGGATGACATAGAAGAATTTCAACTAACTAACGGTAGTCCACTGTCGGAGGATAAGCGCCAAAAACTAATACAGGATATGCGCTTGAAGTTCTTCAAACAAGATATTCGCATGGCTATCCTCCGTGACTCCATCTACCCCAATGACGACGGAACACTGTCGGCAGAAATGCTTCCGGACGGTGAGCCGCAGTCGCTCTTTGGCCAGGCATCAATAGCCAATCTCACAGAAGGGCAATCTGTTTTTGTAACAGATATCCCAGCGACACCATACGCGACGGCAACAAAGAACGCAATTGTCTCACGCATTAATGGCATGCTGGTGATGACGGAACTAACTGACCGTTCTGCAGAGCGCCTCAAGAAGCATCTTTCCTCCCAAATAGCACGTGACCCTATATCTGGAGCATCTGTCACCACATTCGATGACCTTTTGGAAGTAAGTCATTTCCCGGGTGCAGTTACATATAACCAATTAGACGAAACAAAAGATGCGATTTCTAGATTTGCTGACTCAATATCTGACGTCAGGGGCGATATTCCAAAACCCAATGTTGTTCTAAAACAGGATTACGCACTGTATCCACCTGGCTCCGGTCTCGTGATGGAGGACCTTGCCGGTCTAGCGAATCAGGGACAAGGCGCAATTACCTTTTTTCGTACATCGCGCTATCATATTGGGCTCCTTCCACTGACTCACGAGTGGGGCCACTTCCTGCAGAACCAACTAGAAAAAAGGGGAATATGGACTAGCCGCGAGCGAGACGAATGGCAAATGGCGATGCTCATGGACCGACAGGTATTTTCTCAGAATGAAATTCCCAAAGGACAGTGGGCAACCGCGCGAATACCTGCTGGGCCAAAGGTGACCCATCTCAAAGATATACATACTCCAAAAATAAATTCTGCGTCAGTTACAGATTATGGGAAAACAAATGAAGGGGAAGATTGGGCTGAGTCCGTGGCGCTATTTTTGATTGATAAAACTGTCGGCTATCTGCTCCAAGAGGCAGATTCAAACGATAATCCAATAGAAGGCGGACGCAGACTGCGCTTTGCGCAACTTTATCCACAACGCGCACAAATGCTTGAACGTCTAATAAAGGACAAGCCAGAAGAAATCCCACAATGGATGAAAAATGACCCCAATCTTGGCTTTAGGCCAGCGTCCTCACTGAGGTCTCAATCGACACCCAGTTATGATAAGCGCTTCAAGGATTCATACGGTTCCAATATTCCGTCGGGTGATGGTGACTGCTTTGTTGCGGCGCGCGACATGCTTACGGTGCTCCAAGGCAACGGATATGGATTTACATCCGAACAAATTCGCCTTGTACACGGAACGCCACTTGGTACTGGCGGAGAGGCTGATGGAATTCGCTTTCCCCATGCGTGGGTTGAGGTAAATGAAAACGGCTGGGAGCAATATGAAGAACTGCGCGGACAACTTGAGGTGCTCAGGCGTGAAATAGATACTGTCGTTGACCAACAAGAGCGTCGCCGAACTCTTCAGGCTTTAGCACAAGTAGAGGCGCGCTTGTCTATGGAAAGCATGAATATCACAGTATTTGACCACTCCAACGGCAATGAATTCAGCGGACCACGCGTGTTGTACTATGCGATAGGAAATATCCGCGAACAAGACTCCCGTTACTACTCATCGGACGATGCCGATGACCAGATGTCAAGGAATGAACATTATGGCCCGTGGGAATGACACATCTAACACCCCTACTGGTGGGGCAACCTCCGAAATGTTCGCTTTATCTGTTTCCCAGATAGGCAGGAGGGGCGTCGTCGCTCCACGACAGAACCCACGTATCCGTAGGAGCAAAATGTCAGCGCCCGGAGAATGACCATGGCTCAAAATCGCCGAATAAAAAGAACTAAGCGCAGCGTCGACGCCGAACCAGAGAGGTTTGGTGTTGTTCGCGAGAACCCCGATGACCCTACGAGCAGAATACTTGAATTTAGTATCATTGAAAAAGATGGCTCTGTAACCCGCGTATATATGCAAGAGCCGGAATCCGACCAAGACGATAAGCCAACAATCATCACGTTAGGTTGACGACATGCAACAACTTCCAGGTGGCCCAAAGGGCAAATACACCCCAGACCAAATACGTCGCTCGATTAGATATTCTTATCATTTATTGACTTCTAATCTCGGTCCTGAAAAAGAAACAGAACAAATTCTTGATGCCCTTTCGACGCCAATTGCTGAATCGCAGACATCGCCAACATCAGAAAAACAATAAAGTCTTGAAAAATGCAATTTGTTGCAACGCACCAGCAAATGAGTGATGTAAATTTGCTTCTGAGTTTAAGGGCTGGGTGCTCACCTAAGCCAGACCACAAGCACACCCATAACAAACCCACAAACAACTGGAGTTAAAATGTCACAAGACACTTCCCGTATTAATGAACTGCAAGCAGTTCTTCGTGAGAAGATGGCAGAGAACAAGGCCATTGCCGATTCATTCCGAATCGAAAACGGCACCGTCATCGTCTCGACCGACCAGAAGTCAGCGTTTGACAAGAACATGCGCGACATCAAGGAAATCAAGGGCCTCATCGAGGGTCTTGAAGGTTTCCGCGAAGTTGGCGCTTGGGGCGCAGAGTCAGCCGGTTCAGTAGCCGCCGCTGCCGCTGCCGGTGGAGCATTCCCCCGCACCCAGTTCAAGTCAATCGGTGATGAGTTCATCAACTCGGCTGAGTTCAAGTCCCTTCAGGGTGGTCGTAACGGCGCCAACATGAGCGCCCCCTACGTCACCAACGCCGTACTCACCTCCGGTGCTTACAACGTGAAGGATGTCTACTCGGCTCTGCCCACCGGCACCCCCACCGCATTCGGCACCATCCAGCGTGACCCCATCGTGGTTCCCCCGATGCGCACCAAGCGCGTCCGCGACCTGTTCCCAGTTCGCACCACGACCGCTGCTGTGATTGAGTACTTCCGCATGACCGGCTTCACCAACAATGCTGCTGCCGTCGCTGACCGCAACGGTGCTAACACTGCTTTTGGCCAGAAGCCCCAGTCGTCCTTCACCTTCGTCGGTGAGCAAGCCCCCGTGCGCACCATCGCTCACTGGGAAGCCGCCCACCGCAACGTGTTGGCCGACGAGCCGCAACTCCGTAGCATCATCGACAACGAGTTGATGTACGGTCTGCGTCTCCAGGAAGATGCCCAAATCCTTAGCGGTGACGGCACTGGCGAGAACCTCACTGGCGTGCTTAGCACCAGCGGAATCCAGGAGTACGCCTGGTCCGATGGCGCTACCAGCCCAGTGGCCGACACCAAGGCTGACGCAATTCGTCGCGCCGCCACCTTGTCGTTCCTCGCCTACTACGAGCCAACTGGTGTGGTTCTCCACCCCAACGACTGGGAAGACATCGAACTTGCCAAGGACACCAACGGCCAGTACTTGGTCGCCGTGTCAGTGGCACTCGGTGGCGAGCCCAAGTTGTGGCGTATCCCCGTGGTTGAGACCCCCGCCATCCCCGAAGGCACCGCTCTCGTCGGCGCATTCGGTACCGGCGCTCAGTTGTACGACCGCGAGCAGGCCAGCATCCGCATCAGTGAGCAGCACGCTGACTTCTTCGTTCGGAACGCCATCGTCGTTCTGGCCGAGCAGCGCCTTGCTCTCGCCGTGAAGCGCCCAGAGGCCTTCGTGAAGGTGGACTTCGACGCTGAGCCATCCTGATAGGTGACGCTGAATAGCGAAACCTTGTGAAGTAGGTATTGACCCCCGGTTTCGGCGAAAGCCGGGCCGGGGGTCTTTCCTTTATGGAGCACAATCGGAAGAAAGATATGCCTAGGAATACATCATCATTTGATGAGGACGACTACGACTGGTCGGACATCAAAAACCTTAAAAACTACAAAGGCTCTCCCGAGCAGATTGAAGAAATTCTTGATTCCGGAGAAGTGTCACCCAAAAAGAAGAAAAAGAAGCCGGGCAAATTCGGCAGCGAGGACTAAATATGGACCGTTGGCTAACTGAGGGAATCCTTTCTGGGGATATTGAAATAAAGGCAGAAGAAACTTGCCCAATCGCAACCCGCGATATCAAGGTCAATATTCGCAACCGTCAAAAGGCCATCGATGATGCCGGATACGGTCCCCTCAATCCGGATATGGCCAATAATGACTTCTGGAAAAAGAAAGCATCACGTTGGGATGTGAGTCCCAGTTCTGCGAAACAGCAAATCTGCGGGAATTGTGCAGCATTTATCAAGACCCCACGCATGCTTGACTGCATTGACAAGGGCCTCGGTAACGAAGAAGGCAATGCTTCTTGGGATGTGATTGCCGCAGGAGACCTTGGCTACTGCGAGGCTCTTGACTTTAAGTGTGCCTCACGTCGTACGTGTGATGCCTGGATTGTTGGTGGTCCAATTACAAAAGAGAAAGACGCGCCAGAGAAAAAGTCTCTGGAGTCTGATGGACTTTCCGATTTCTCCCAGTGGCTACATGAACTAAATGACGACGAAGTCGATGCCCTATTCCCGCCCAACGAAGATATGGGTGACGCTGAAGCCAAATGGCTTTTGAACATAGATGGGTCGGCACTGAAACGAGAACTTCTGGAACGTCGTGGTAATCATGGCCTAGAAGAGAAATCAGCAAACAAGCCGTTGCGCGACCCAAAGGGTGGACTGACCGCTGCTGGTCGTGCTCACTTCAATAGGACCGAGGGCTCTAACCTAAAACCGGGAGTCAAGGGTCCTGCGGATACCCCTCAAAAGATGCGACGCAAGGGCTCGTTCCTAACTCGCTTCTTCACAAATCCGCGTGGTCCAATGAAGGACGAAAAGGGCAGACCAACACGATTGGCTCTGTCTGCGGCCGCATGGGGAGAACCTGTGCCACAAACCGCTGAGGCGGCAAAGCGACTCGCGGCAAAAGGCCAACGACTACTCGAGCGGTATCGCCGCTACAAGGAGGCGAACAAGGGTAAAAAAGAACTTTCCCACTTTGATTTGGAGATTAAGAAACTCGGCCAGCCGGTTGCCGGGCGTTCAGGAACCGTATCTTCGCAAGGTGGCGGAACGGTTGGCGGTGGACCATCGGCACGGGCGAACTACAACCCAAAGGCAAGAGACGCCGATGGTGATGGAGTCATTCAAGAGGGCACTGAATACGCACGTCCAGCCGAGGAGCGCGAAGATGAACGCAAGAAGCGCAACGCTGCGAACAAAAAACGCTTTGAAACACAGTCTGGTTCTGCAGACACACGCGAGCGTGGCGCAATAAGAAATGACCTTACCGCTAGGGGTTTTGATGCCGAGGCTTTCGGGAAACTAATTGAGGCAGAGGCCGCCAAACTCAAACCAGGGCAAAAGACCAACTGGAATCCAGGACGCCTTCCTAACGGTGGGAAAATTGCAGCGGACGGCACATACATTCCACCAGATGCAGTTCGCGAAGACGACAAGCGCATGGACGACTTTTATCGTAAGCGTCGTGAGGGGCGTGGACGCAATAATCCAAACACCACAGCCGAGGGTGATGTTATTCCCAATAAAAATAGGGACAAGCGAACACCGCCAAAGTCGTCACCAAGTTCGTCACGCCCTGGTTCCGCAGACGCACAAGAGCGTCGTTCTGAAGCCAATGCACCAAAGCCTGGTTCTCGACCCAGGGGGATGGCTGGTTCCGCAGATTCGATGGAGCGGCGAATTGAAGATGAGGAAGGGCGCCGTACGGGAAAAGGTCGGGGTTACGACAAACTTGAGAGCGAAGAAGAAATTAATAACTATCGCGCTGAGTATGGGCTTCCTCCAGTCAATCCGAAGTCACCAAGTACAACAAATAGTGGCTCTGCCGATACCCAGGAACGTCGCTCCGAGAAAAAGTCACTCTATGTAGATGATAATCAACCAACAAATGGCAACGAGGAGAAGTTCTCTGCATACTTGGATTCTTTGACAGATGAGGAATTTGACACCCTGTACCCAGAATCTTCCGATGAAACAGCAGAAGTTGAAGTAAAGGTCATCTTTGACGTGCTGGGAGCATATGCACGACGAGCATTGACCAATCGGCGCAAGCGGCGTAGGCGTAAATTCTTCAAGAGTGAACGAGGTGAGTAATGATTGACCCATATTGGTATACAGGAACAGTACTGAAAGTCGTGGATGGAGACACAGTCGACTTAATGGTTGACCTTGGATTCAGCGTTCACCACAAGATTCGTGTTCGCCTGTATGGGGTGAATGCACCAGAATCACGGACTAAGGATGCGGCGGAAAAACAAATGGGCCTCAAGGCGAAGGAATTCACCAAAGATTGGCTCGCTAATCACAAGACAGTTTTCATCAAGACCGTCGTAGATAAGAACGATAAGTATGGCCGCGTCCTTGCCGAACTTTATTCCAGTGGCGATATTAGGAACCCAGCAACAGCATGCCTCAATAAAGACATCATTAGCGCTGGATACGCACGGGAATACTTTGGCGTTGGTGACAAAACGTGGGCCGAGTTTAAGACGAAATGAAAGTCTGGATTGACCAAGACCTATGCACGGGCGATGGTCTTTGTGCAGAGATAGCGCCAGACGTTTTTGTCATGCTGCAAGATGGCCTTGCCTACGTTCAGGAGAATGGAAAAGTTTTTGCTGAGTCAGCGGGCAATGTTGGGGGTTCTGAGGGAATGGCCAATGTCGCCGACAACAGAGTTGAAGATGTTATCGAAGCCGCCGAGGAATGCCCTGGAGAGTGCATTTTTATTGAGTCATAAAGGAAGTCTATGCGCAAAATTCCAGGTCTTGTCAATTTGTCGCCAGAGGAGGGCAAGTTCCTCAGGGATATGATTGAACACCACAAAATGGCCCTCGTTATGTCGAAAGACGTCCTGAGAACAACGAACGACTACGATGTTATGTCGCTGGCGTACTCAATTATGCAAACACAGACCAATGAAATCGCCCTCATGCAGGAGATGCTGCGCTACCGCGACTAATTAATAGTCTAGAAAATTCATTACTTGAGTACATTGCGCTGAACTCGCCCGTATTGTAATAGCGCCTCAGGCAGGACTCGAACCTGCAACTAACGGCTTAGAAGGCCGGTACTCTATCCGATTGAGTTACAAAGGCTTCAGTCTGCCCACGACAGATATTCGCTTTGCGATATGGCCTTTATCTCATACAACCACTTATTTGCTCTCGCATCCAAGGGTCGCACTTGACCACATGTCGTGCACTTGGCAATAGTTGCAAAGTCGCCTGAGTGACATTTTGCGCGCTTCCATTTTCCAGGCATTTTGGCATCCGCTCCTGGCACAGGTAATTCAAACTCATAGATGTCATGAGTAACTAGAGAACAGTCGCCGCACACCATCTCCATGACGTGATGTTGATTGACGTGAACCTGTCGCGGAACCTTCGTAATACAGGTTCCAATTTTGAGAATTTTTGGCTTTGACCAAAACATGCGTCCTCCGTTTCGGGGGCATCACAGGGCGGCCTGTCCATTATACCCTGCGTCGTAATCCCCGTTTATCAGTAGGTCAAGTACGTCCCCTGGGTACAACAGGAATCCTCGTGCTGGATTGTCATTCGGGCTTCCGAGGGACCGCTTGGTTGATTCATTGAATTTATCCCTATTGCATCTTAGGTATCTCTTAAGTCGCTCTACGGAAATAACGTGGAACGCCCCATCCAGCCCATACTGATAAATCCACCACGACGCTGTCGTGACATTAATTCCAGAATCAACCCACACCTGCGAGCCGTTGGGTTTTTGTTGGGTCTCCACAACCATTCGCCCGTTCCGGTACCTGTCTGTCTTGACTTCTATGGCGCCACTCGAGATTGCGTCGATGAAGTGCTTGATAATTTCCTCGCCAGCCTCACCAAAGGACAGGTCATTGCGAAAATTTGGAGCGGGTATGTCGTAATGCTTGTCAACCCCCATCACTCCCCACCATCCCTCTCTACGAGCATGGTGACATACTCGGTGATGGTCATCCCATACGCCTGAGACTGGATGATGATGCGCTTTTTTAATGCCGCGTCAATCTTCATGGT
>Ga0169931_10006232_pt1 | contig 18057 bp, 26 predicted proteins | sample Kivu_15m_20L_FD_129675 | JGI IMG/M metagenome (GOLD analysis project Ga0169931, IMG submission 129675) | Freshwater microbial communities from Lake Kivu, Western Province, Rwanda to study Microbial Dark Matter (Phase II) - Kivu_15m_20L... | ecosystem: Environmental > Aquatic > Freshwater > Lake... | reverse complement strand
TTAATATTTTTTTATTATTATTTCTATTTACGAAATATTCATTTAATGATTCCTTATCTGAATATAACTTATTATTATTTATTTTAATATAAAATTCTTCATTTTCTGTTATTGCTTTGAATGTTTTGAGTGGTTTTGTTGTATTTATTATATTTTCAGGGAATGCTTTGATGGTTGCGCTGAATAAATTGTTTGTATAGTCGGCAAATTCATGAAGGGCAAAAACAACATTTTCAGCCATATATTTCGTTTTATTTTTTATTTTTTGCAACAGTGCAATTTTATTTTCTTCTTTATTAGGTTCTAAGAAAAAATTTAATGCGGATTCATTTAGATGACTTTTTTTATATTTCATTATTGATGAAAGATCATTTTTTGTGCTATAGATTGCAGCAGCTTCTTCAGGTTTATTGCAAAAATCCTTGGTAAATTCTAAGATATTTTCTTTTTGTTTGAAAGCAATATTCATCCAATCATCATCATGGATGCTTAGATTTATTGCATCGTTGTATTCATTGAGGTCTATTATAAATTTGCTCTGCATATTACCATCCAAATTGTTTTATTAAATCATGTTGCTTTCTATACAATAGAAGAATTTCTTCATTTTCGTAATCTTGCAAAGTTTTTTCTTTCTTCATAATTTTATCTACCATTGACTCTTTAAGTCCTTTTCTAAGCTCATTTCTAATATCAATCAAACTTGTTTGGTGTTTAGATTCTATTTCTGCAGCATTAGTCCCAAGTGGAATATCTCTAACAGTCTGATCTCTTGCATACAATGCAATACATAGAGCCATGATTGCATCATCGTGTTTGCCTTTGGCTGCTTCAGCTTTTTTTGTTTGGACATTGAATTCAAATGTTTTAAGTTCTCTCAATAATCTTCTGCTTTTCAATTTTATTGTTTGGTTCAAAACCCTGCTTTGGAATCCTTGGAGTACTATTGGTCTAACATTGACGCTCATTTTCAAGCCCGGTTTCATACTTTTTCCGGTCTTATTAGAATAGAATAAATTTTCATATGACAAATCGTGTTGAAGAATTTGCAGAACAATTCCGCCTGATGCCATGTCTTCTACTGCAACCAATGCTGTGTTGTATAGATTTGCAAGCTCATAAACAATATTCGCAAAATCATGAGGAGCGACTGTGTTGCTATAAAATTCTGCACATTGTTCCATGGTATTAATATCAATTACTTCAATACAAGAATTGTCGCCCTCTTGACCTATACCTTCAGCGCAATCAACGCCAATTGCATATTCATGTCCCTCAATAGGTTCTTTCCACACCCATAATGCCCCAGATTCGATGCTGTAAATATCTTCTTCTGCATTGCTATCTTTATTTGCGTATTTGGAAAACATTTTCTTTTTAGAATGTGAATTGCGGAGTTCTTGATCTAATTGGGCTATTCTGTCGCTGGGTATATAAGTTTCGCCTGATCCCAAGAAGCTTCTTAATACTTCCTGTAGGAAACCTTTTTCGCCTAGCTGTGCCCTTTGTTCCTTTTCCCAACCGGGATTTATTCTTGGTGAGTAGTCGGGATGTTCCCAATAATCCAAATCAATAACATGGAATTTATTTTTACCTTCTTTGGCTGCCGAGTATGTTTCCTCATACCAGTTGCCTAATCCATTAACAGTTGAAACAAGGACACAACTACCGCCTGTGCTTAGTACTGGCCACATGGCTTTCCAGTGACTTTCCATGTCTGGAATAAACGCTGCTTCGTCTATGATTAGGAATGTAACGGATTTACCTCTGGCCGCTTCAGGAGAATAAAATTGTACTGCGCCGCCTGTATCTGGGAACTGCTTAAGGTGATCATTCCATTTACCATCTTTTTTTGGCTTCATCCATTCCGGAATGTGTTCTACAGCCCTATCGATTATCATGCCGATATTTGTTGCTTCTCTATCAGTTTTAGATAATGCCATGATTTGTTGGTCCAATTCAAACATGCATTTCCACAAACCATAGAGCAAAGTCACAGTGGTAAGACCTCCCTGTCGGAATTTGCTAATAATAGTAAACCTATGTTCGTGATATTCTCTAATACATCTTGCTTGATATTTATATAAAACGAACGGTATTAGTCCTTTAGTTGGATGCAAAATTTTGATGTATTTTTGGCAAAAGTACGGAAAGCTATCAACACATTTTTGTATCTCTTCTGCTTGTCTCATAACATCATAAGCAGCAACATCCTCCGGTGTTTCATCCGGGTCTATTTCAATTTGATATTCATCAAATTCAAAAAATTCTTGGTCATAATTGCCCAAGTAATAATCTTTCAAAGATTTAAATTTGTTTCGCCAGATACTTTTTTTCATAATTTGACCTAACTATAATTATATATAGGAGCAAGCCATGGTTAAAAACGAATTCTACGGCTTTTTTGCCAACAAGATGCTAGAAGATTTGAAAAACGAGAAGAAGCACATGCTTTTTTATTTAACAGCAGCTTCTACCGTTTCTGGATTGCACAGACAAGAATTTAAAGAATTGTTTTTAAAAGAAGCTCAGGGCGAAATGAAGCATCTTATTGAATTCCAAGATGCTTTATTAGGACTTGGAGTCGAGTTATTAGATACGGTTCATATAAAGGAAAACAATGATTATTTAGTTAGTCATGATTTAAAAGAACTCATGCTTTATGCTTTGGAAATGGAAGAAGAAGTTGTTAGAAATTATGCTCAGAGAATTATGAATGATGTGCCTACTTTGGATGATGAAGACAGGGCTTGGATGGAGATATTTTACGAGAAGCAAATTGAGAAAAGCAGGGAAGATGTTGACAACTACAGGATGATTTTAAAGGGTTTGTGATAAATATTTTATTTGGGGATAAATTATGTCATTCTTTCAAAATGTTTTTGACTTCGAATTTAGACCAACAATTATTGGTGCTGACAGACAATACCAGACTGGGTGGAAGCTAAAAGCAAATGCAAATCGTAGCGACTATATGGCTTGCTTTCAGATGGAGCCATATGATCTTACTGCGAATAATGTCCTTACTATGAATTTTGCATATGATCCAACTTTGCTTGCATATGCTTCGGCATCGGTGACTATTAGTGCTGCTAATATAGCTGCTGTATCTGCTTTGGAAGTCGTTAATAGTTTGAACTCAGATTCTATGTTTTCCTCTTATTTTACTGCAAAACTTTTTGGGAATGCTGGTTCTCCGTATAAGGTTTTAATTACAAGCAAAAAGACAAAAGGTGGTTTTAGAGCATATATTAGCAACACAAGTGCTGAAACAGTTTTGCAATTTAATAGAAACGCTCCTATTGCGGAGTTGCCAACCTATTGCGAAAAATATGCATTAGTCAATAAAAACAATAATCCAGATTTGGGTCCAGATAGAGTTGTGCTTCTCAATCCTGCAACCCCTTATGAGGCAAACCTTATTACTTGGGCTGGACTTAATCCTAGTTCTCCAAAAGCGGATTGGCAACTTCTTGCTGGCTCTAGTGATGCATATATGTTCTACAAGAGAACATATGTTGGTGGCGTTATGACTGAAGAAATTAAATATCCAGCAGGGGCTACTGCTGGATTTCTTGCCAAAAAGACTTTCTACAAATATAGCGGAAGTGATTTAGTTGGAGTTTGTGAAACACCTTACACCTTGACAGGTGCAGATTTAGTAACACCTTAAACTAAATAATATTTCCCCACTTTTCTCTAAGCTTTCTAATCTCATCAAATTCCATTTTTTTGATTTGTTTTTCTTGTATTGGTTTTTCTTTTTTAATAATATGTTTGACTTTTTCTTCGACCCTATAATAAAGATTTTCTATATGTTTTTCTAGAGGTGCATATGGAACATATCTGTTTAAGTTGCCTAGTTCTTCTTCGTAATAAAGATAACCTTCAAAATAAACTTTTATAGTACCTTCGTTTTCTTTACAAATTATTTCCAAATGGATTCCATTAGACAATCCGTTGTATACATATCCTATGTCTGAAAATATATCGTTATCTGAAAAACTTGGCATTTCATCATCCAGTGGATCGTCCAGTTCCAAAAAAGTTTGGTCAGATGATTGGCTGGTTATGGGATCGCCAAGAAATCGGGCGATTAAATAAAATTTGCCCTCCATACCCATGAGGTTTTTGGCTTGGGCCTCAAATGTCCTTTGTTCTCTGATTTTTTCTTCGATGTTCATATACTTATATAAGACACAATAAGGAGATAAATATGATTCACAGACTAATTAATTTATTTAAAAGCCATCTTATGAAAAAAAAAGTTACAGTAGTTGAGGAAGCCAAAGTTGAAGAAACAGCAAATATTACAGGTGTAAAAAATATAAAATATTACTTAAATGATCCAGCATTTCCAGAACTTACTGGCTTTACAGACAATACTCCCCCATTCAAATTGAAGATCAATGTTAAAGGTTTTACTGGGGAAGGGGCACCTTTTGATTCCTTGCAAGGCAAAGCAGCAAATGTTTTTGCAGTTTTGCAAAAAGGAATAAATGTTATTAATACCAGACTCAATCTTGATAAATGGTCTGTGGTTGAAACTTTGAATGTTGATCCCTTAGCTGGTGTGCAACCAAATGCATATTATGATAGGCAATTTTTAAAATTCTTTTACTTTACGGCACCACAAAATCAGAAAGAAGTATTCACTTCTTTATCAGCCGATATTATTAGTCACGAAATGGGGCATGCATTCTTAGATGCTATTAGGCCAGAGTTTTTCAATATGGCTAGCATGGAAGTTTGGGCATTTCATGAATCTTTTGGTGATATAGTTGCTATAATTTGTGCCCTTAATCATGATGAAGTTGTTGATGTCTTATTATCTCAAACTGGAGGAGATTTAAGAAAATCAAATCTTGTAGAAGGTCTAGCAGAACAATTTGGTCTTAATCTTGGGATGCAATCAGCCTTGAGAAAAGCCATAAACAATTTTGTTTATGTGAAGCCAGAAACTTTACCACAAAGGGCTCCAGATGATAAATTGGCTGCTGAATGCCATAGCTTTAGCAGGGTTTTCACAGGTGCTTTCTATGATATATTTTGCGAAACTGTCAAGGCATTGGGAACGGTTAACAAGCAAAATATCAAAGTCGCCGCAGATAGACTTACTAGCACTTTCTTGCAGGCTTGCAAAGCATGTCCTGCATCATCTAATTTATTTTCAGTTATGGCACAAAGTTGGATAAACATCTTGTCCAAGAATTATCCGAAGATCACTGAAATTGCCAAGCAATGTTTCACATCTAGGCAAATTATTGGAACAGTACATGCTATGAATTCAGAAACAAAAAATTATGGTGTCACTAAGAGTTTGCTTAATACCTATGGCGTGACTGGGCACATATATGAGAAATATAGGTGTGAAGTTGATGTCGAAAAGCTATTTGAAGGAGAAGCAATTGCTCAATCCAAAACCATGAATGAGATATTGTCTTTAAAATTGCTTTTACCAGTTGATGATTATTTTGTTCCTCAAGGCATGGGTTCGACAAACATTTGTGCTTCAGTGGACGAGGCATGTGAATCAGCCAAGTATTTTATAAGCTATTTGGTTGACCAAGAAAAATATGGTACTATGGAAAATCAATCTTGGTATAAAAAAGAAGGATTTTTAGCAAGAAAATATTTTGCTTGTAACTGTTATAGTAATAACTGTTTGACATCTGGTAATCCAGAATATGGCAAATGCTGGAAACCTAAAAATAATACTGGGTGTTGCACATATGGTTCTTGTGCTGAAGAAGAAAAGCATGCTCCTGTTCCTGTTGTAAATTGTAACAAAAGGTATAATTCATCATGCGGAAGACTGAATTACAATGGCAAATGCTAGAAAGGAAATTTATGCTGATACTAAATGAACTAGAGGATTTGCTTCATCCAGTCAGTGTTGGAACTACTTATGGCGATGATGATGAGGTTGATGATGGATGGGAGGAGGATGATGATTGGAGTGAAGACGAGGATGATGATTTGGATGATGATGAGGACGATGACTTTGATGACGATGAAGATGAAGAAGATGACTGGGATTACGAGGATGGCGATGAAGACGATGAAGCCGATGACATGGACTGGGATGAAGACGAAGATGAAGACGAAGATTAAAAATTACTGTTAAGTTTTACAGTTAATTTTTTAGGAAGCCTATCTTTTGGGATAGGCTTCCTTTTTTTTGACCATCCTGTTGGTGGCATATCACATTTATTATATCTTGGAAAAGCTCCATTATTTAAACCTGAAGCAGGTTGCAGGGGCGGGTCTGATAATTGATCGCCAACTTCTAATAACCATTTCTTGAATTGCATCACTTATATATAAATAGGGTAGGTGAAATATGAAAAAAGACTGGCGTGGAATTTTAAAAATCGAAGAATTTAAAGTTTTCGAAAAAAATGAATTAATTTTTGAAAAATATAATTTGTACAACATAATGCATCAACAAGGTGAATCCCTAATTTTGAGGACTATGTTTGCTGGTGGAACAGTGCCAGATTATTATTATGTTGGTCTTGATTCACGAACCACATTAACAGAAGTACAAAACATGTCTAGCGTCCAATATTTAGAGCCTACAAATAATGGATATCAAAGACAACAAGTTAATGCTAAAACTGGTTTTGTATTATCAAGCACTGCTCCGATTAAAGCTACAAGTGTTTTAATTAATTTTTCAGCAACTGTATCAGGCTCATGGGGACCAGTTAAAAATATATTCCTATGCGATGTTGTAAATGGTTATTCTGGCAACTTGATTTCAAGCGTACCTTTGGGCAGCGATCTTATTGTCAATCCCAGCACGGTTGTAAGCATGAAGTTTAGTATGACTCTTTCAAGTTGCTAAATGATACAAATTCGACACTTCTATTAAATTCCTGAATATCTTTTAGTTCTACCTTGTGATAATGTTTTGAATTCTTTTTTGGATTTGTAGAAATTGTTTCAAAAAATAGACATTCTTTGCCGCCCTCATCGGAATTTAAAATATCTTTCATATCAATTCGTTCTTCATCGATCTTTTTAAATTTATTTTTTTTTGTAAGTTCAAATTCTTCTATAATTTGTTGAAAATTATCAATTTGTTGAATATGAATTTTGATAATATTATTTTTAATTTCGATAGGTTTTTTTGTAATTTTGCAATCTATCTCGTACACACAAAAAACCTCTTGTATGTTTTTGGCGTTCATATTTTTGATTATTTCTGCTTGTATGTATATTCCCTGAGCTATCACAGGTATGCAGGCAAACAAATCATATCTTTGATTTTCGCTCAGAAAAATCTGATGATTGCAGACAAATACATTACTTTTCATGCGAGTCTCCAATTACATTTCTGACATGTAAAAAGCGCACTTATCATTAAAATCACAGCGTTTGCAATGCCATCCGACATTTCCAACAACTTTATCTGGATCGGTATTTTCGATTTGAGAAAAATTCTTTTTTAAGAAATCCTTGGTTTCAATTAGCCTTTTTTTTGTAAAATTAGTGTTTACTATAGTCGGGTTTTCTAAATAAACCAAAGCTGCTTGTATATTTTCTGGTTCTATTTCGAAATGTTCGTGAACATATAAAGCATAGGCACATAATTGCAAATCATATTTTATAGAACTTTTTGTTTTTCTGTAGCTATTATCTTTGCTTGTTTTGTAATCAAGAATAATAGCTTGTGGTTTTTTGATTATAAGTCTATCGATATAACCTAAAAAAATTTTATTATTGGGTGGGTCCAAATCATATTTGACTTCATGTTCAATTTCGCCTTCAAACCCAACTTTCTGGGTGAATTTTTCTATAAATGCTGTATGCTCATAAAGCTTTCGCCTGTAATCATCGTCTAACATGTATATTTTTTCAGACCCTTCGAATTCTAATTCTCCACCCATAATTTGGTTGACGATTTCTTTTATTTTTCTTTCGCCCTTATTTTCTACAAAAATTTCGGCTGCCGTATGAACGATTTTGCCGTAAGTAAAATAAATTTGTTCAGGACGGTCTGGAATTACCTTTAAATGATACTTAAACTTGTATTGTTGTTGGCATTGATCAAAGCAATTGCTTCTGCTGACACTCAAATGTTCAATGTTCATGGTGAATTATATGCCTGTTGACTTTCAAAAATTTGTAGATTGGGCAATGCTCAGAATACCTCCAATAGAAATAAAAGGCAATGAAATCAGAGCAAATTCAATTTTTACCGAGGATTTAAAAAAACATCTTTGGTGTAATCCATTAGGTGGAAAAAATAAAGTTGAATATGGTGTTTATCATTGTTGGAAATCTGAAAAAAAGGGGACTTTGGTCAATTTGGTCATGCAGGTTGATAATTGCTCATTTAAAGAAGCACTATCAAAGCTTGGCATAATCTACGAGACTATGGTGGCCCCAGAAGAAATAGACTTTAATTTTGAAACTGAACCGGATTCAAGTTTTGAAAATTATGATGATTTACTTCAGGAAATACAATTTCCGCCAAACACCACAAAATTAAGTGTTGCTCCCATGCAATGGTACAACAAAGCCAAAAAATATTTAGAGGACAGAAAGATTTATGATGAGAGATTTTATTTTTGTACAAACGGGGCTTATGGCGGCAGAGTAATAATTCCCTACTATTCACTAGAAAATAAATTGATTTACTTTAATGGCAGAACAATTATTGACAGCCCATTGAGATATAAAGGTCCAGCCAAAGAAATTGGAGTTGGAAAAGAAGATGTTTTATTTTTTACTCATTACCCTCCTGCAGGACAAACAATTTACCTATGTGAAGGAGAATTTGATGCTTTATCTTTGTCGAAAACTGGTTTGGCCGCAGCAGCATGTGGCGGTAAAAATCTAAGCGATAAACAAGCTGTGCAATTATCACCATATAAAGTTTGTTTGGCTTTAGATTCCGATCAGGCTGGGCAAGATGCGATGCAAAAAATGCGTAACAAAATTATTCAATACGGGCACCCAAACATAAAATATGTTAAACCGCCAACCCAATATAAAGATTGGAATAATGTTTTGATTAATCACAATGAAAAAATACTTAGAAACTATGTTAATTCAACAGAAAAAACATTTGATGGTGAGGCAAGTTATGTTGTCTAGTTCACAAAGAAAAAGTTTTGAATATTTTCTGGGGCGTGTATGCACTTTTATTGTTCCCAACATCAACAGAGATTTTACAGAACAAACAAATATAGAATATTTTGTTGGCAAAGTTACTAAAATTGACGAGCTAGGAATATGGTATGAAAATTTAAATTATCAAAAAATGAATTTTATTTTTTACAGTAATCTAGTTAGCATAGCAGAAGAAACTGTAAGCCCTATAGAAGAGGAATCAGTGCTTGATAATTCTTAGTTTATCAAGACATTCTATAGTTCTTTCATATAAGGTCGTATTTTTAAAATCTAATTTTTCTTTTTTATCGTAGTTGCTTTTCCTCAATTCTAACTCAACCACATGATCTTTCAAATTATTTTTCAAAAATTTAGCTTCAATTGTATCAAGATCATGCAAGTTTTGTTGTTCGGTTCTTTTTGGTTTATTTTGAATATAGGCATCCAATGTTTGAATTAAATCATCCATAGCTTTTTCGTCTTTTTTAAACGCATCTCTGTTTGCTAAAATATCAACCACTAGAACTGCTTCCCGATCTTCTAATACTGATCCCAAAAATATATCACTTTCTTCTTTGGCTTTAATTTTGTTTAAAATTTCGATTAACTTGTGTTGTTTGTTAGTACTTGGTTTTGGCGCAGTTTCTATTACTTCTTTTTCAGCCTCTAATCTTTTTTCGTTATTTATCGGCTTCAATGTCTTCTTAACTTTTTTAGTTACTTTTCTTATTGGTTGTTGTACAAACCTATTACGCAAAAATTCTTTCAATCTACTTTCAATTTGTCGTTTGAATTCTGAAGCCCAATTATTCAATATTGTATCAAGATTTGTTTTTTGTTCTGCTATACTTTCAATTTTTCTAGCTTCTGACAATAGAAAATTATAGTCCTCAAGTTTCATTTCAGAAACTTGTCCTAAGCTTCCAAGCAAGTTAGTTTTATAGTATGGATTTTTTTGATTTTGTTGCCCCATGATGGTGTTATACCACCAATTTTTTAATCTATCAAATGTGCCTCTTTTTTTGGTGGCATATTTACCGGATAATATTTCTGATTTAAGTTGATTTACTTGAGTATCTATGAATCCTAATACTGCTGCAATAAGTGATTCGGCATCTTTTTTGGACAAATGATATCCACTTGAACCTGCAGCCTCATTTATTGAATATGTTTCTAAAGATACAAACTTTTCCATATAATATATAGATATTTACCTTATGAATTCGCCAATCTTCTTTAGTGACATTAATTTAGAGTCAAAATCATGAAAAACTGAAGATGTGTATTGTAAGTTTAAATCATCAAATTGGGATTCTTCTTCTTTGGAATTGATATCAAAATAAAAACTTCTGCCTTTTTTACCCAATAGTTTAAATTTATGCATGAGTAAAAAAGCAGCGGCACCAAGATCGGTAACAAACTTATTTGAGTTTATACCAAATGGGTACTCTTCCAATTTTTTTAATCCCATAAGGCAATGATCAAAATAATGAAATTCACTGAATAAATATGCTGTTTTAAGGTCTTCAAATTCTCTAGATTTATCTTTTTTGACATAAAAAACAAAGGTCTTGTCTTTCCTGCCTGCTAAAGGGAATCCTTGCATTAAAACATAAGCTGCTACGCCTAAATCTTGCACATTCCTCTGGCTTGTTTCATTTAACATTTCATTATTCCTTATTCTATTTCGTCATTGTTTCTTAGTTACCAGAAGCTTCAGCCGCTATCAGGCAACCTTTGGCCACTGAGTACAATGGTTCTACGGGACGAATCACATCACCAACATGAATGCTCAAATTGGCTTGTTTGATCACATCAGCAAAAATTTCTGTAAAACCTGTTGCTGATGCTGTGCCTCCTGCTACGATGAAATCAACCGGATGTTCGGACTTAACTGATTTAGAAGCATTTGACAGACCTTCTTTAATGCCTTGAATTGTTTTCTCAATCATCAGTCTATATTGTGTAATGATAGCTCTTTCGACTAAATTTTGTGGTTCCTTTCTTAAATCAATTTTTGTTTTCTCTTTGTTGATAAAGGTTGGGCTTTCTCCACAAGCTTTTGCGGCCTGCTTATCTATCCAATCACCACTATTTACTATCGAAAATTGGAAAATAGGATTGCCATACATAGCATAGCAAACATTTACTTGTCCACCACCGCAAGATATCCCTACTCCTGTATAGGCTTTTTTCCCCAATTCGGCATAAACTACTGCCAGAGCTTCGTTAATTGGTTTTGGATCAACCTTATAACCATCTTCGCTTTCATAACTTTTGAAAATTGCCTGCAGAACTTTGCTATGATAATCGGCATCGGTTTCTTGGTTGATCGCATTAGCTGGGACGCTGTAGAAGAGTTTTTCTCCATCTTTGCTTGGGGCATCAACTAGAGAATGAAGCATTATAGACATTATCTGGAAAGCGTCCTTTTCTTTGGGATTGACGCAACCATCCTTCATTGGTCTCTTCAATTCTAGAGAGGGCAATGTATAAGCCATATTTACAGCAGCTTCACCAAGTGCATAACCCATATCATCTTTTTCAATAAGTGGAACGCCTGCCGCTTTCATCATGTTAAAAACAAATCTGTTTTCCAAAGGCAAATCAATAAAAGCATTGATCTCCTTTTTGAGAATAAAATCGCCAGTCATCGATCTTTTAGCGGAAACTAATGTGTATGTGCCGCAATCTACGCCTATAGCCATAATTCGCCTTTCTTACTTTCCAAAATTTATTTTTTTTGAATTTGCAAAATCTGGAACCATCCATTCAACTTTGTCATCATCATCCATGTTTTTGACCTTGGCAGTTTCATTGATTGGAATATTGACTGCGGTGCCATTTAAATTGATATTCAAATCAATTTTAAGGCTTACAGTCATTTCGCCATCTTTAGTAATTACTTGTACGCCCGATGGATTGATTAAATTTGCCATAATATAACCTAGTTATTATCTATACTTATTTAACAAAATATGCCATTTTTCATGTATCATTTCTTTATTTATTTCACTTATACAAGGTTTTAAAAGTTTGTTTGTAGTTTTTGGACATCTTACAAAGTCATGACATGGTCCACACCAATCAGAATCATCTTTATAATGTTTTTGAACTACCTCTACTGTAGGGTAGTATTTACAGTAAACATACCCATCGACAAAACTGAATATTCCCAAAGTTGGTTTATTGTAACCGGCAGCAGCATGCATAATCCCCGTATCCGTAGAAATACAGTAAGTGCTTAATTCCACTGCGGCCATAGCTTGTTTAAGATTAGTGCCGCATATGGTCGGGATTTTCAAATGTGCAATTTCTAAAATTGGAACAGTGTGTATGCAAAATAAAAAATAATCTTTGGTCATTTCCTGTATTATGGCGCATTGTTCTGAAGTCAAATTCTTAACGGGTATTGCTGATATTGGCGCAAATGCAATTAGTTTCTTCTTTCCGTCCCACCCTAATTTTTTCAAGTAATTTATAATAAAATCTTTTTCTTCATCAAATCTGGGCATAAAAATATTATGATTTTTCAATTCAAGACCAAAATAGTTTGCCCATATATCTGCTCTGTTTTTAGTATTGTTTTTCTTATATTTCCATTCATGTCTGGTGCATATTGTCGATAGATTGTAAACATGTAGATATTTCTTTTTGTCATATACATGTGAACAAACAATATTATCAATATATGGATGCTGAGAGGCTATGGGGAAGTAAATATGAGGAATCGCCCAAGTAATTTTGAAATCTGGGTAATTTACTTTCAAATCTTCAAAAATCATTCTCATGGCGATTATATCGCCTAGTCCGCCGTAACTTCTTAATATGCAAATATTTTTTCTAATCTTATCAAATGAAGATAGAGTTATTTTTTGTTTTTGTTCCATAAAAAAAAATAGAGGGGACTTCATCCCCTCTATTATAGTCATTTTTACAGATTTTGTTAGGTCTTGCTCAATGATCTAATAGATGAAATTATCTGATAATTTGTTGTAGAAGAAGCAGAGCCAGAAGCAGTGCTAAGACCTAGTGCGCCCAAGGTGACATCACCGGCAGAGAAAATTTGAGTTGAACCATTAGGCAAAGGGAAAGCAGCGGCTGATAGTGCATTCAAGGATACCAATAAAGTACCTGCTCCGTTGTTGGTAATTTGAGCAAATTGAGCAAAAGAAGCAGTACCAGAATTGGTAAAATCGATTACTGAAGTTGTGCCACTGTAAGCGGTTCCAGTATATACTTTAGGAAAAACATTTTCTGCTGGATTATTAGACCAAACAGAACCGTCATCTGATAGTACAGAAATGAAAGCCTGACTTTCAGGAACTTGGGGATAAGCATATCTTTTCCAGTAATTGCTGTCAGTGAAGGTTGAGCCATCCTTTAGTCCAAGCACTCCACCATGAGGTCCAGCCAAATAAACAGTTCTTTGAATAGAAGGATTACCGCTACTGGCTTCGAATTCTATGCCTGTTTTTGGGTCTAAATCTAGATAACCTTGGTATTGATTATTCAAATCAACTTTAAAAACGCTCATAAATGCTCCTTTATTACCTAGTTTTATTTATGCTTTCGCAATAAAAATACCTAACAATATATATAAATAAAAATCTAATTAATCTATCACTACAGTATCTGGGAACATCTTTTGGAAGGAATTTTTAATTTTATCTGTTTGCATTAATATTATTTTTCTTCCTTCTGAGGCGTAAAACAGAAGATTCGGAGTTTCTGAAGCCACAATACCATAATTTTCATTTTTAGCATCATGCAAATCATTGATTTTGTAAAAATTTAAATTCATTTTTTGCTGTATTTTGATTTTATGTTTATCTTCAAAATAATAAACATCTCTGCAATTAGTATTTTTGGCACGGCAAATCATCAAATCAATTTTATTATCGAATCCAAATTTCTCGACTACATCGGAATTTTCTCCAGCTTCTAAAAAATATTCTTTTGCAAAATTTCTTTTATATTTTTGATAAATGCTATTTGCCATTAAGAAATCGTGTTTGAATAACTTTTTAATTTCATCGTGTATAACAAAAAATATTTTTATATCTGGATATAAATTTATTATTTTATAATATAACATAATAAATTTACATACCGAATTAATATCATGGGACAAGTAAATAATTGGTAGAATATTTTTAATTTTATTTAAATCAGAAATAAAAAACATGAATGAAACTCCTGAATCAGAAATGCTTGACCAAAGCTTGGAAATTTTTTTAAAAAATTTCGATGAAAGTCCAGAATTGGTTGATGTTTTATTAGAAGAACTATTCAAAATAATTTTAAGGAAATAAAATGCAATTTTTGTTTTTGGCAAAAAGAGATAAGAAGCATGTTGTTGTTCTTGGGGCAATGGAAAGCAAATCAAATTACTCAGAACGCAAATTAATTACAGACGCAATTCAAGAATTGACGAATTTAAATGATGATCACAAATTTAAAATTATCAATTATGCTTACGAAAACAGAATGCACTACGATTTGTACATTCAAGATTTTTCAAATTATTTTGCCTTGAAAAATAATCTTATCAAAAATGGCTACAAAGGACTGCCATCAGGCTTGCAACCTTTATTCTTTTTAAATAACCAGCCAATTATGGATTTGCCTAAGCCCACAACCAAAACCATGATTCAAAAAAACTCAAAAAAGTCTTGACTGATTTTTTTAAATTTTGTAGCATTCTTCGCAGTTCCTAATCTATAAAACAATCTTGGAGAAGAAGTATGCGTGGCTACATAATGAATTCGATTCTTACGGTTGGATTGATTGCTTCGCTGGCTGCTAACTACTTCTTTTTCACTACACGCTATCAGGCCACTTTTATGCGTGATGTTGAATCCAAAAGGAGTCAACTCAATGAAGACATGACAAACGAATTGCTCATGTCTAGATTATCCACTATTGACAACAATCAAATTGAAATAGCGAAAATGCAAGGATACAATGAGGGAGTTTTGGCATGTGCTTACAAACTTGATCCTAAAGAAAGCCAAATAAGCAACATTTGGCATTCCGGCTACGCAAGAGGCTTAGAGCAAACCGCATTTGTTGAAGAAATGGGATATGAAAAAGGATATGCTGCTGGATTTCAATATGGTCAAAAAGAAAACATGAAAGCGATTCAAACCATTCTCAAGTCCGGGGAAAATGTCCAGAAAGCTCTTGAAAAGTTTGCTGTGGATATCCAAAATACAGAAAAGACTGAAAATCAGTCTGAAACCAAGCAGAACAATAAGTAATCATGGGGGTTGTCATGGATAGCAAACTTATGCGTTTTGGCTTTTTTTCTGGATGGTTTTTTAGTCTTGCCATTTGCTTGTTTTTATCTTATGAAAACACGCAATTGCGAAGCGATAAGATAAACTTGATATCATCACAGCAAGTAGTGCAGAGCTTTAAGAAATCTAAGAAGAGTGATTGGGATATATTTACTCTTGAAGATATGGATAATTTTAGAAGACAAGGAAAAGTGGATGGCAAAATTGAAGCTTTGTTATTGATGAACAAGTTTGATGATGCCATGAATAATGAGCAAATTGATAAAATTATTGAAATTGCAGATAAATGTTCCACCGAAGATTTGAGTAAGAATAATCAATTTTTAAGCTTGCTGTGTCAAGCTGCATATCACAAGGGGATTTCAAGTGCAGAAGAAAATAATAAAGAAGAGTATGAAAAAGGCTATCACAAAGCTATAGAAGATTTCACTTGTCCAGAAACTGGCAAAATGACCATAACCCCAAAAGAATTAGATATAAAAAAGCCAACTAAGTGAATTAGTTATTGATCAAGTCTTCCTTGTTGAGTACGAAGATGCCTTTTTTGGTTTCTATAGTAATTTGATTACCATTAACTAGACTTATTTTGCCACCATGTTTTTTAAAGTTCTTGGCAACTTCAATTACTGAATTATCGTATGATTCTTGACAATCCATTCTTTCAATTAATGTTTTTAATTTCAAGTTAGTTCCTACCACTGTCCCAACCTCAATTGGCTGCTGGTCAGAAGATTCATTCATCCATTTTTTGAATTCGGCCATAAAATTGGGCGACCAAAATTTCTTCTCTTGTTTTTTCATGAAATAATTCCTAAAAAATCATCTTGTTTAACATATTTAGCAAATTTGTATGTGTTTTGTAATCCTGTATAAAAAATTTGCCTATATTTATTTCCAAACTTATACCAAAAAAGATTCCCGTCAATAAATTTATCAGCAAGCTGTTGCTGTGGATATTGATAAGCATTATCAGCTATCTTTAAGGTTCCCGGTCTATTTTCAGAATATGCTGTGCTGCAAGAAAACAAATACAAATTACGAATATTCATAAAATTTGCAAAAGCAATTGCAGCGCAAACTGGGTTTCTGTATTCATCAAAAAAGACTGATGAATCTTTACTACTCATGCTTTGATATGTTTCCTCTGGAGTTGGGTCGTATAAATAAACATTATTTTCATATTTTTTTATGAAAGCAGGATAAGTTCTTCTGCTGGCAATAAGTTGAGGCATGTTGTTTAAAGGCATGCATGAAAGAGCAAAATCCGATGTGTTGTTCATCAACATAAAATTAGGGAAAACAGAAGACTCCCAGAATCTCATGGCATGATTTAATACTAAAATTGCAAAATTGTTTTTAAGTGATTTTATGTTTTTATGTTCATGAAATCCATATCCGTCTGAAACTACAATAAGATTTTCAATATCAATTATATCATTTGAAACCATTTGATTAATGTATTTTGTATTTTGTATTTCATTAATCAATATGGGTTTGATTTCTTCTTCTGCATAAAAATTATTAATATCTGTAGGAACAACATCTGGAGCATTGAAATTTCTAACCCAATAATTTTCAACTTGAATATATTCATTTCTATTAAGATGTTTTTTTACATTTAGCCTTAATTGATCATCATTAGGCGTTGTAACATTTAATATTTTATGACCAGTTTTGACTTTGCTCATGTTAGTCGAAGTGTTGTTTAAGGTCTACATCGATGAATGATTTTTTTGGTGTAATCATTACTTTATTATCACCTAAAAAGTTTTCAACAAGCTTTTTGTTATCATTGATACTAATTTCATCTACGCCAAATTCTGGCATGTGAACAATTTCAAATGGAACCTCAAACTCTTGATAAACAAGTTCCGAGTTTGGTTTTTGATATAATTTCGAGTCGTTCATCTAAAGTCAAACACCCTTTCTAAAGTTAATGTAGTTTCTGGTATTTGAATATTTGTGCTTGGATCAAGAGTTGCAAATCCCAAATATGCTACTGCGCCACTATTCTGCCAAGCCCAAGGTTGGAAAAATTCGCCTGTCTTCAAAACAAAAGTGTTTGTTGCGGTTTGTGCAACATCAGTATTGTTTGAGGCAGCATAATTTGCCAGTACAATATCTGAAGCAGTATTATTTCTTTTAACAAACATAAGTCTTGATGTTCCAGCAGTTGAAAAAGGCTTCCATCCATATTGCAAAGATATTTTTATATAAATTTCTTCACCGGTAACATTTCTAAATACATCACCACTTTTAGCAAGTCCAACTTTAACAATATCTCCAAATAATGTATACCAAGCACCCGGTAATGCTGTGGGAACTTGGTGTGGTATAGTTAATTGCCCGTCGAAGCCAAGTCCAGCACTTTCTGCAACTGCTGTTTTGCAATTACCGTTATCACTATATTTAACAGTCATTAATCCGCCTACACATTCGACAGAATCTACACCAAATTGATTGGGCATAAATCACCTTTTATTGTATTTATAGTCAACGAGCCAGAAAACCCGCACTCTTCAGGTGCGGGGATGAATGGCTCTAAATAACACCTGCTTTTCAAATTATTGCTAATATAATAGTTTTAGTAGGTTAACGATAACCAAGTTAAACTACTAAATAGTCTGGTTGG
>Ga0169931_10006230_pt1 | contig 18058 bp, 15 predicted proteins | sample Kivu_15m_20L_FD_129675 | JGI IMG/M metagenome (GOLD analysis project Ga0169931, IMG submission 129675) | Freshwater microbial communities from Lake Kivu, Western Province, Rwanda to study Microbial Dark Matter (Phase II) - Kivu_15m_20L... | ecosystem: Environmental > Aquatic > Freshwater > Lake... | reverse complement strand
TGAGAGTTAAGCCACAATTTAAAAAGGCCAACGAATTGAATGCCTTGCTGGGTGTTCAACCCAATAACAACGGAAAGAGCACTTTGATAGGTGATTTTCATTTTTTATTTCTCAACGCCTTTCGACATGCGGAAAAGATGGAAGTTCAATGGCAAAGACAAGCCTTGAATACGCAACGATTACAACTGGAGTTTAATTTACCCTACTGTTTTGGAAGCCCATTTGGCCTCGGAGCGCAAGCTAACATCTATCGACGCGCTGAGCTATTCCTACAGACGCAAGCCAAAATGGCTTTTCAATATCATTCCCAACCTCTACAAAGTTCAGAGTTGTTTGTGCATCAGCAATCCACCGTATCACTGGGCAATGCAGAAAACACTAAAATTACACAAAGAACCGTGGGCGTTCAATTTCATTACCAATGGAAACGCCACTCTTGCATACTGTCCGCCTACTCTAGTTACAGCCGAGGGAATAGAATCATCCAATCCACAGCAACGGCAGAAAAAACATCCATCTCCATTACTGAACATTCACTTTCCATACGCCCCTTTTGGCGAAGATTTTTCTTATCCTCCGAATTGCATTATTGGTTTCAATCTTCCACCGCTACTCAAAGCAGCGAATGGAAACGAATAGGGGGAAGTGAAACATTGCGTGGATTTCAACAAGAGAGCCTATTTGCAAGAACAGGAGCCATCCTTCAAAATTCAATCGGAGTAGGAAATGACGAGCAACAACCATTTTTCGTGTTCTGCGATTACAGCCAAATGAATATGACCACTCAACCCATTTTCCGACCCTATTGGAGTTGGGGACTTGGAGCCATGGTTCAAACTCCCAATGGAGGAATTAAAATCAATTACGGTTGGGGCAAATTTCCGGACCAAAAAATTGAATATCGCAATGGCATCGTCAATTTATCCTATCAAGTCTATTTTTAAGCTTGCAAATGATTGTATTTTTGAAAAATGCGAAAGGCTCCGATGAAATTCAATGTTACCCCTCCGTGCAGTTTTTTTATGTTGTGGATTTCACTATCTCTCGGCCTTTGGTCTTGTCAAACCGTAACAGAACTTTCAGACGGTAAGGCCCCCTCCTCCGCCTATCATTGGCAGCGAAAAAACTTCCATCCCATCATCACCATTCCACAACGCAATGAAGATAGCGTAGGTTATGCTTTCTCCCTTCCTAGCAGTGATTTCATGCCAGGAAGTAACGCTCAGCTTCTGGTAAAAATTACACTTCAAAGAAAAAACGAGGAGTACGCTATCCAGAAGAGATTTTTAGTTCCCAATGCGGGAAGTAATTCGGCTTTTTTTAATGGAGTGATCTATCTCAAAACCGATAGTTTGGTATCGAGTGCCCGAATATTATTCAAAGAAATCAATACCATTCGCCAGGAAGAATTCTCACTTTCCTATTTACCTTCTTGCTCCGGTCCCACTTGGAAAGAAGGATTGCATCAACAGATTGTACACGCTGGAGAGCAAGTGAATTTCACAAAGAATACAGCATTGAAAATTGCAGCGCGAACGGATAAATTGCCATCCCCTCCTTTTTCATCCAATGCACCATTTATCCCAAATGAGTTTGTCACCTTATGGTCCGATTCCATTTCCCAATTTTGGAAGAATACGAAAAATAAAAACGTAAGTATTCAGTTTGAACAAAACCACCAATCGAATTTTTTGCACTGCTATCAGCAACCCAAGAATACCACCTTTCCATTCATTCAATTTCAAACAGATTTAGTCGGTCCGGTTCGTTATTTGTGCTCTAAAGAAGAATTCGAAAAAATTCAACGATCCAATGAAGGTGCCGAAAATCAATTGGAAAAATTTTGGATTACTTGTGGAGGCGGTAGAGATAAGGGAAGAGAACTGATACAACTGTTCTATCGTCGAGTGGAAGATGCCAATATCTATTTCACCCATTACGCCGATGGTTGGCGCACAGATCGTGGAATGATCTATTTGGTTTTTGGACATCCCCAGCAAGTGGTGGATTTGGTGGATCAGCAAATATGGTATTATGGGGCTCAAGCAGACCCTTCCACATTACAGTTTATTTTCAAGAAAAAAAAGCATGAGGTTTGGAGCGAATATTATTTATTGGAAAGAAAAGAAGAATATCGAAACGCATGGGAATACCAAGTAACCGCTTGGAGACAGGGAAAAATATTTGATTGATGAGAGAGCACAAGAGTAAGCCGTTATTGGCCATTGGGTTTCACGCCATAGAAGCGGCGTTGATAGCAGGCAAGCAAATTGATAAAGTAATGCTTACCAAAGGACTTCAAGGCGAGTTGTATCAAAACACAACAAAACTATTGAAAGATCATCAGATTCCGCTTCAGTTTGTGCCCATTGAAAAGCTCAATCGGATTTCCAACAAGAATCACCAAGGGATCATTGCTTTTCTGTCTCCCATTACTTTTGGAAATCTGGAGGAAATCGTTAGTGCCACTTTTGAAAAAGGAGAGATTCCTCTTCTGCTTTTATTGGATGGAGTTACTGACGTTCGTAACCTCGGTGCTATTGCTCGGACTGCTGAATGTATGGGAGCTCATGCCATCGTAATACCGGAGAGCGGGAGCGCGCCCGTAAATGAAGATGCGGTAAAAACCAGTGCAGGCGCCTTGATGCATTTGCCTATATGTAAAACTAAAACCGGACTAGACGCCGTCCAATTGTTACAAAGCATGGGAGTTGTCTGCGTCGCCGCTAGTGAAAAGGCCGAGCAGACACCACAGTCCATTGATTTTAATCGGCCTCTCTGCGTTGTGATGGGAGGAGAAGAAAAAGGAATTAGCAACAATATTTTGCGATCTGCTGATCATTTGATTCGCATTCCCATGAAGGGAATTACCACATCACTCAACGTCTCCGTAGCGGCCGGCATGTTGCTTTTTGAAACCATGCGACAAAGGACGTTGTCATGAGCAAAAGAATCAACCCCAAACATCTACCCTTTCAAAAAGGAGACACCCTTGAAGTAGTAATTGACGCAATGGCTTTTGGAGGGAAAGGCATTGTATGGACAACATTACAAGACCATGATCGCGTGCCCATCTTTATTGAGAATGTGATAACCGGGCAGCGCAGATTGATTCAAATCACCAAAATCGATCGGCGTCATATTGAGGCCAGAGACATTGCTCTTTTGGAAAATTCAGAATGGGAAGTAACGATTCCGTTTCAGGCCATTCCTGGAGCACCTTATGCCACCTTGCCCTACAAGCGGCAGCAAAGTTTTAAGCAGGAGGAGGTCAATACATTGCTAAAGAAGTTCGCTAAAATTGAATCGCCTGAAATCCTTTTTGACGAGTATATTTCCTCACCTTCCCTATGGCACTATCGTAACAAAATGGAATACAGTTTTTCTGTTATTCGTTGGGATCATGCGGCCAAAGAGACCCAGGATGATTTTGCTTTGGGATTTAAGAAAAAAGGAACTTGGTGGATTGTGGAGCCGCTGTCGAACGATTCTGGATTATTGGATGCGCAGCTGGAAAGTCAAATGTCAAAAATCCAACAGTGGTGCATCAACAGCGGATTGCCCGCATGGCATCCCCCACAAAGACATGGATTTTACCGATACTTGGTGGTAAGAAAGAGCTATGCCCATGATGAATTACTCTTGAATCTGGTGACCTCAGAGGAGGGAATTGAATCTTTTGATGCCCATGGTTTTGTACAATTGCTCCAGGAGATACTAGGCAAAAGATTAGCTGGGCTTTTGCACACCATCAATAACGACAGCGGTGATCGAGTGGATCCTTTGAATGGAGAGACCCGCTTGTTGTATGGAAAGACCACCATCGAAGAAACCATTTTAGGTTTGAATTTTGAAATCAGCATGAAAAGCTTTTTTCAAACCAATCCTAAAAGCGCGGAACGATTGTACAAAAAGGCCATGGAATATGTGGAAAGTGCAAAAGGAAGCGGAACCATTCTGGATTTATTCTGCGGAACAGGCACCATCACCCAGCTATTAGCTCAGCAAGGGTTTGATCACGTTATTGGTGTGGACATTGAAGAAAAAGCCATTTTCAATGCGCGTGAAAATGCCAAACGAAACGATGTGTCAAACGTACAGTTTTTTGCAGCTGATGTGGGGAAATTTTTAAATGAATATCCCGAATACCAAGGACGTATTTCAGTACTCATGATGGATCCTCCTAGAGCAGGCATTGCGCCCAAGACATTGCAAAAAGTGATTCATTTACAATCGAAACATATCGTTTATATCTCCTGCAATCCCGCCACATTTGCCAGAGACACGGAGACGTTAGAATCTAACGGATACGCTCTTAGTAAATGGAGTCTTGTGGATCAGTTTCCTCACACAGCGCATGTGGAGGTTGTGGGGATATTCTCAAAACGCAACGATTCACAGACCGTCCAGTAACTGAGTGAATGCTGGATCCGTTGTCGGAGACAGAGAAATATTTAATGTCTGACTGCCATTGACTTCCAATTCTTGGTAGTAATAGTACAAATCTCCATTGACACCCAGGGCTAAAGCCACTATTTTGGTAAATACACCATCAGGAATCCCATTGATATTGTTCCCTACTTTTTGAAGGACAGAATGCGTCTCCGGAAGGTAAGCGAAAATGGCAACATTAGTAAGATCATCTACATCGGACTCAAAGGAAATCGTATGAAATAAACTTCCGTTGATCAAACGATCCGCATTGATCCAACCCAATTTTTCAATGAAGGCAGAATATCCGATTGTATCCACATCAAAAATTGAATTCTGAAGAGGAGTGATTCCAAAATAGGATAAATCAGAACGCCAGTTGATAGGATTCACCGTCTCATCTCCGTAAAAAACGGACATGAAATTCATCAATGCAGAATCTGAAGGCATGCTCACTTTGTATGCACATCCCGCTTTTAATTGAAGTGACATTCCATTTTTTTCCGCTCTCAGTCTAATTTCTCCAGCAGACTGAATGGCTTTATTGGCACTGATCGTGGGCATTTGATAATAGATCATGTCTTTTGCTGAGTAAAGCTCAACCAGTTTCACTATGAATGGGTAATCTACTGAATCCCCATTGGAAAATTCCAAACAATCTATACTTCCCCAAATCGTGGTACCCTGATTTCCCACAATGGGTCCAGTGCCCGATGTATCGATGACAAAAACCTGCTCATCCTGTTTTTTCGAATCCAAATATTGATTAGGCGATTCGTAGGTATTTAAGTCTTGCTCGATTCTATCCTTGGAACAAGCCATCAATACCACCGCACAGGCAATCACAAACTTCAAAGTGACTGCGAAGAAATTACTTTTTTTCATTTTAATTTTATTAATTGTAGGCCGCACATTTTTCCTTTTTTTTAGCGCTTCTCACGGAAGAAAATAAAATACCTAGCTGCACGTGGGCCTCCTTAAATTTAACGTTATATCTCCATTCTAAAAAGAGTTTTAGATTCCGTCCACGAGATAAACCGGCCCCAATTTCTGCATTCCAATTGTTTAATTTGGCATTTTTTAAAGTGGAATTTTGATAACTCAGCCATCGGTTAAATCCGCTGTGTAAAATTGAATAACCATTCCACATCCCCTTCTTGATCAATTCAGTATGGATAGCGGCACCGATTGTCCATTCATGAACCTTATTGAAATTAAAAAAATACGAGGCCTGAGGTACAATTTGAATTTTCTTCTGCGAGCGTAGCACACAGCGAGCACCGGATCCAAAACTCTCTGACTGCAAATTATAAATTCCGGTTCCGCCCCACTCAATTTGCGCAAAAGCAATCGTTGGTAAAAGCATCACAAGGAGATTCACGACTCGTAAATTCATGTTAGCCAAAGATAGAAATTTATGATGAATGAAGAAAAAAAACTGCATCGATTACTCAATGCAGTTTTGTGGGTTGTTGTTCACAACCTAAGGTTTGGCACCTTGTATTTTTATACAACGCCTTGATCGATCATGGCATCCGCCACTTTCACAAAGCCCGCAATATTTGCACCTTTCACATAATTCACGTAATCACCGTCTGTTCCATACTGAACACAAGCCGCGTGAATAGATTTCATGATATTATGCAATCTTTGATCTACCTCTTCTCTTGTCCAGCTTAAGCGCAAAGAGTTCTGAGACATCTCCAATCCAGAAGTTGCAACACCACCCGCGTTGGATGCCTTTCCAGGAGAGAACAAAATTTTATTTGCATCGAAAACCGCAATAGCTTCTGGAGTAGAGGGCATATTGGCACCTTCCGCCACCGCCATACAACCATTGGCCACCAACAATTTGGCGTCCTCACCATTCAATTCATTTTGAGTGGCGCATGGTAATGCGATATCACATTTTACTCCCCATGGCGTTTTACCTGCCACAAACTCACAACCGTATTTGGTTGCATATTCTTGAATACGACCACGCTTCACATTCTTCAATTCCATCAAGAAAGCCAATTTATCAGCGTCGATACCATTGGCATCATAAACATATCCCGATGAATCTGAAGCTGTCACCACTTTCGCTCCCAATTGAGTAGCCTTTTCAATGGCATATTGGGCAACGTTTCCAGATCCTGAAACAACAACAGTCTTACCCTTGAAATCCTGTCCTTTGGTAGCCAACATTTCTTGAGCAAAATATACTGTTCCGTAACCAGTAGCCTCAGGACGAATCAAAGATCCACCCCAATTGCGACCTTTTCCTGTCAATACTCCTGTAAACTCATTTCTCAAACGCTTGTACTGTCCAAACATATATCCGATCTCACGTCCACCTACCCCAATATCACCCGCTGGAACATCCGTATCCGCTCCAATATGACGAGATAACTCAGACATAAAACTTTGGCAGAAAGCCATCACCTCACGATCTGATTTACCTTTTGGATCAAAATCAGAACCACCTTTTCCACCACCCATTGGCAATGTAGTCAAGGAATTTTTGAAGATTTGTTCAAAGCCCAAAAACTTCAACACGCTTAAGTTCACCGTAGGATGGAAACGCAAACCACCTTTATAAGGACCGATAGCACTGTTAAATTCAACTCTGTAACCACGATTCACCTGGATCTCCCCTTTGTCATCTACCCAGGGAACACGGAAGATGATGGTGCGCTCTGGCTCCACGATACGGTCTAAGATTTTAGCATCCTTATACTTTGGATGCTTTTCCATAAATGGAATGATTGCTTCTGCTACTTCATGAACAGCTTGCAAGAACTCAGGTTCGTTAGGGTTCATTGCCTTAACTTTAGACATAAATGTGTCTACCTGTGCTTGATACTTGTTTGACATAGTTTATTTTTTAATTTAAATAAAATCGGGGCGAATATAGACCAATATTTTGAGTCCTCCACCCCATGAATTGATGATTTTTATTTTCCACAATTCCCTTACCTTTTGTTTCTTTGCTTATTGATTGATTAGCATGATGTGATATGTGGGGAAAAATTGCCGGATTTATTTTAAGAAACAGGATTCTCCTTGGTACTATATTAATCTTGCTTACGGCCTGGATGGGCTGGGAGGCGAGAAATGTTCGCATGAGCTATCAATTTTCTGGTTTACTTCCGCATGACGACTCTACCTACATCGCTTACGAAAATTTCACAAAGCAATTTTCAGAAGATGGAAATGTCCTCGTCTTTGGATGTAACGATCCAGAAATATGGGAGCTTTCCAATTTTAATGCTTGGAAAGAATTAGGGGAACAAATGAGGAAAGTCACTGTGCCCGTTGAAATAAATGAAAACGGTCAAACGTTAACCAAAGACTTGCCCATTGTAGATAGTATCTTCTCCATTGCCCATGCCTATGAAATGTATGCCGATACTGTGGTTCAACGCAATGACCAGAGTGAAGAAATGCAAATGGACACTGCCTACAAATTCAGTTTCCGAAAAATTGTTCCTTACACACCTCGCAATCAATCTACGGTGGATAGCATCCATGATAAATTGCATTCCCTACCGTTTTATGAAGATTTACTTTACAAATCCAAGTCTGACGCTACCATTTTGATGGTATTCATCAATCCGAACATTTTCAATTCCAAAAACAGGGGCGATGCCGTTGATAGAATGGTAACTATCGCTGATCAGTTCAAAGAAAAAACCTACATTCCCGTTTATGTCAGTGGTCTTCCATTTGTCAGAAACACCATGATGACCAAGGTAAAAAAAGAATTGAAATTTTTCACCATCCTTTCATTAGTGGTATCTGCTCTCTCCATTTTGGTGTTTTTTAGAAGTGCCCGAGCCGTGCTCATTTGTACGATCATCATCGGAATAGGAGTGATTTTCTCTATGGGTACGATTGCATTGTTTGACTATCCCATCACCATGCTAATGGGGCTCATACCGCCGCTCATGATTGTCATTGGGGTTCCCAACTGTATTTACTTGCTTACAAAGTATCACTCCGAGTTTGTGGTACATGGAAATAAAATGCGAGCCATGGCCAGAGTAGTGCAAAAGGTAGGAGAAGCGGCCTTCATGATCAATGCTACCACCGCAGTAGGGTTTGCCACCTTCATTTTTATCGACAGTGAAGTGCTTCAACAATTTGGTGTGATCTCAGCACTCAACAGTATGTTGATGTTCTTTATTTCACTCATTGCCTTTCCCATTATGTTCTCCTATACCTCTGCCCCTGGGCCGAGACATCTGAAACACATGGACATGGACTGGTTGTACAAATTGCTCGAAGGTTTGTTACAAATCATTACCAAACGAAGGAAAATGATCTACGGAATTACTATTCTTTGCACGGCTGTTTGTGTGTACGGAATGACTTTAATCGAAACAACGGGTAACATCGTAGATGACCTTCCGGATCACGATCGAGTAATCACAGATTTGCGTTGGTTTGAAAAACATTTTAACGGAGTGATGCCATTTGAAATTATGGTGGAAAGCAAGAAAGAGGGCGTCATCACCAAACCACAAGTATTGGCCCGCATAAGTCAGCTACAAGACACATTAAAAACCTATCCTCAAATTTCAAAAAGTTTATCCATTGCGGACGCCTCGAAATTTGCTCGACAAGCCTTTTACAATGGAGATCCGGAACGTTATACTTTAATACAACGAAATGAGCAAAGCTTCATCGCTCCTTTCTTTCAATATCAATACGGAGCCAAAGGATCAGAAAAAGCTTTTGTGGATAGCACTAAATCTAAGACCAGAATTTCTGCTCATGTCGCCGATATTGGAACCAAACAAATGGCGAGCCTTTTGAAAGACCTTAGGCCTAAGGTGGATAGCATATTCCCTTCTGATAAATTCAAAGTCACCTTTACCGGCACCTGTATTGTGTTTTTAGAGGGTACCAATTATTTGGTGGATAATTTATTTAGCTCGATGCTCTTTGCCATTGCGGTGATTAGCATCATGATGGCGTGGATGTTCAAATCACCGAGAATGGTGATTGTTTCTTTAATCCCCAACATCATTCCTCAAATCATTACCGCAGGTCTGATGGGATTTTTTGGAATTCCTCTAAAACCATCCACCATATTGGTGTTCAGTATCGCTTTTGGAATTACGGTGGACAATACCATTCACTTCTTAGCCAAGTACAGACAAGAGATTTGGTTGAACAAATACAGCTTGTATGAATGTGTTTTACTCGCGGTGAAGGATACAGGTGCCAGTATTCTGTATACCTCAATCGTATTGTTCTTTGGTTTTGGAATGTTTGCTTTCTCGCAGTTTGATGGTTCACGAGCATTAGGTGTTTTAACTGCTTTAACATTACTCAGCGCCCTATTGACAAATCTAATTGTGTTACCCGCCATGCTTCTATCTTTCAATAAAACGGCAGTAACAGATGCTTTTATTGAACCAGAAGAAAAAGAAGAAAACATTGATTCAAATTTAATCGATTAATAAAATTGATTTATGAGAACAAGAATGCTATTGCTGTTTTTTACCCTCATTTTGGTAGTTCCGCTCACTGCTTGCAACAAAAACAAGAAAACCAAAGGATTTAACTATGAACAGCATCGAAAAGATGACAATGAGAGAATGAAAGAAACACGAAAACGAAACAAGAATACCCATTCTCTCCTGAAATTCAAAGGGAAATCTGTCAAAAAACCTAAACCTGAAATGCCCTAATCATGAAAGGAATTATTTTAGCCGGAGGTTCCGGTACTCGTTTGTATCCGCTGACCAAAGCCATTAGCAAACAATTGATGCCTGTATATGATAAGCCGATGATCTATTATCCATTGAGTACATTGCTCTTATCAGGCATTCAAGAAGTCTTGATCATTTCCACTCCGCAAGACCTACCGCAATTTGAAAAATTATTGGGTGATGGTAGTCAGATCGGTTGTCGTTTTGAATATCAAGTTCAAGAGATTCCCAACGGTTTGGCACAAGCATTTGTGCTAGGGGCCGATTTCATTGGGAAAGAAAAGGTTTCACTCGTTTTAGGGGACAATATCTTTTATGGCAAAGGAATGGGCAAAATCTTAAGAGAAAATAATAATGTATCGGGAGGATTGGTTTTTGCTTATCATGTCAATGATCCGGAACGTTATGGGGTTGTGGAATTTGACTCATCAGGAAAAGCCATTTCTATAGAGGAAAAACCCTCCATTCCAAAAAGTAATTATGCTGTTCCTGGTCTTTATTTTTACGACAATGATGTAGTAGAAATTGCAAAAAATTTAAAACCCAGTCCTCGCGGAGAATATGAGATTACCGATGTCAATAGAGAATATTTATCCCAAGGTAGATTGACGGTGCAAAAATTAGACAGAGGAACTGCTTGGTTGGACACAGGTACATTTGCCTCTCTTATGCAAGCAGGTCAATATGTGCAAGTAATAGAAGAAAGACAAGGCCTAAAAATTGGAGCCATTGAAGAAATTGCTTGGAGAATGGGATATATCAATGAAGAACAATTAGAAAACTTGGCAAAACCTTTAATGAACAGTGGTTACGGAAAATATTTAATCCAACAATTGCGTCAAGGAAAATAATGACATTATCTATTTCTAAAGTTCAAAACTGGATAGAAGAAGATTTACAAAATTTTTACCAATCCTATCCTTCCACACCTCTTTTTGAACCGATTCAATATCTATTGAAAATCGGCGGCAAAAGAATAAGGCCTGCATTGGTATTGCTTTCGCATCAGCTCTTTAATGAAAAGCCCGAAAACGCCAGACCGGCCGCATTGGCCATAGAAGTATTTCATAATTTCACTTTGATGCACGATGACATCATGGACAAGGCCCCGCTCAGAAGAGGTCAGGCCACCGTTCATGAGCGCTACAACACCAACACTGCCATCTTAAGTGGTGATGCCATGATGATCCAAGCTTATCAATTGTTGATGAAAAATCCTTGTCATGACCAGCACCAATTGATAGAGCTTTTCAATCAAAAGGCATTGGAGGTATGTATCGGTCAAGATTTAGATATGTCCTTTGAAGGTCGAAATGACGTTACTGTAAAGGAATATTTAGAGATGATTCGATTAAAAACCGCAGTATTGGTGGGTTGTGCAATGAAAATGGGAGCCCTTGTTGCCTGCGCTTCAAAAGAAAATCAGGATCACTTGTACGCTTGCGGCGAAGAAATGGGACTAGCCTTTCAATTGATGGACGACTACCTCGATGCTTTTGGAAATCCCGAGACTGTCGGAAAACAAACTGGCGGTGATATCCTCGCAGACAAAAAAACCTATCTTTATCTTCAGTTACTTTCGCGAGCCACTCAAGAAGAAAAGAATAAATTGCAATCCCCATTTTCAACTCCGGAAGAAAAAGTGAGCACCGTCAAAGAATGGATGCGCTATTATAAGATTGATGAGGAAGTAAAATCAATAGCCAATCAATATTCGCAATCAGCCATTGAACATCTGCAAGCAGTTGATTGCCACACAGAAAAAAAGGAACCTTTGATTCATCTCGTCAAGCAATTGCTAGAAAGGCAAGCATAGGCCATGAATTCGATTGATCTTACTTGGCTAGAAATTGCAGCCGATTTTCAAAAAGACATGGATTTATTGGGATGGAATTTACCCCCCACCTTTTTTGAAGCGGGACCTCAAAGTCTTGAAAATTTAATCCGTGACTTACTCCACACCCATCCACACCAGGTGCGAGAAATTTGTTATCGTTTGAGCATCAGTGAATGGCAATTATCACAAATTCTTCTACAAAAAGACAAGGCGCAATTGGCTAATGAGATTGCTGAGCTCATCATGGCTCGATGCAAAGACAGAATTCAACTTAGAAAATTATTTTCCTGAAATGACTCCTTATTTTATCAAAAAAATACCACGGCCACAATTAAATTTCATCTTTAGCCTTCTTTTCTATTTATTCATGCCGGCCCTTCCCGCACAGGATCCTTATTTACCTCCCCAAGATTCACTGGTAAAGAAAAAACTTAGCCAATGGCAAGACCTCAAGTTTGGGCTACTCATGCACTGGGGAACCTATAGCCAATGGGGAATTGTAGAGAGTTGGAGCTTGTGTAATGAGGATGAAGATTGGTGCAAAAGAAGAGGCCCTTACAGCCATGATTACGTTTTGTACAAAAAGAAATATGAAGAATTACAAACTTCGTTTAATCCCAAAAATTTGAATCCTGAAAAATGGGCTGAAGCTGCAAAAGATGCAGGGATGAAATACGTCGTTTTCACTACTAAGCACCACGATGGTTTTTGCATGTTTGACACTCAACTTACCGATTATAAATCCACCTCAATAAAATGTCCCGCACAAAGAGATTTCACCAAAGAGATTTTTGATTCTTTTAGGAAGAAAGACTTTTTTATTGGGGCTTACTTCTCCAAACCCGATTGGCATTGTCCGGATTATTGGTATCCATACTTTGCTACGCCTGACAGAAATGTCAACTACAATCCAAAAAAATATCCTGAAAAATGGGCGGCGTATGAGCAGTTTACAAAGGGGCAAATCAACGAGCTCACAACACAATATGGCAGAGTGGATTTACTGTGGCTCGACGGTGGATGGGTGCGGCCCTTTCAGAAAAAGAATCCGGCTTGGGTCAATAGCCCATACGATCAAAGTATCGACATGAAAGGCATTGCCGCAATGGCCAGAAAAAACCAGCCCGGTATTTTAATGGTGGATCGCAGTGTCGGAGGTGAATTTGAAAATTATTGGACGCCTGAACAGCACATTCCTCCCAAAGATGAAAAATTGGATTATCCCTGGGAAACCTGCATGACCATGGGAAATTCATGGAGTTATGTTCCAAATGAACAATACAAATCTACCCGAGATATTTTAATAAACCTGTGCACTATAGTTTCAAGAGGTGGGAATTACTTACTCAACATTGCACCCAGTCCAGACGGCACATGGGATGAAGAAGCTTATCAAAGATTAAAAGAAATTGGTGCCTGGATGAAAATCAATGGCGACTGCATCTATGGGACACAACGTTGCGGCATCATCAATGAAACAGACCACTACTTTTACACTCAAAAAGCAGATACCATTTATTGCATTTTTTTCAAACCCAAAAACGGAGATTACCCCAGCCATTTTCCAGTTGAATTTCCACAAAAGCCAGGGTCAGAAGTAAGGTTGCTTGGGACTAATGAAATCGTTCCATATGAATGGAAAGAAGGCATGAATTGGACCATAACCAATATTCCGCAATCCTTGCGCACTCAAGAAGCGATTGTCTTCTATTTCAAGAAATTTAAGTGAAATAATTGGTGATCGCACAGCGCACGCCGCTTTCAATGGGCCTACCGCGGTGTATGCCATTGGTATTAAAAATCACCAAATCGCCTTTCTTTGCTGTTATTGTCTTTACCTTAACTTCAGTTGTCTTTAATAACAACTTATCAATTTCTTCAGAGGAATATTGATATTGATCTACCCGAGTGGCATATCGCAAATGATGCGACCAATGAAAACTTCTTGGGATGTATTCAAAAGGACCATTCTTCTCATTGACGTCAGTCAAATACAACAACGTCTTGAATCCGTGACCATAAATTCCATCGCGATGCCAGCCGCCACCTGATCCTTTATTCCCTTCAACAAATTGTGTACGATTGAATAGTGTAGTTTTGAGTTCACTTTTCTTCTTGGTCACATACTGCGCCATACTCTGAAAATCAACATCACCCCCAAATGTTCGAATCGTATCATTCACATTTTCAGCATAAAATACCCTTTGATCACTGACATGATCATCACACCAAAGTTTAATATTATTAGGTGCAATGAATTCTCCCCATCCCCTTTTCAAATCCTCGCACTCCTTTGCAATTTTTTTCCAGTAATGGATATCATAAGCATCCAACACCGCCTCCATGGATACTCTTACCTCGTCCACAATTTGTTCATTCCAAAAGCCGTTGATGACCACAATACCCTCTCGATCCAGTTCTGAACGAAACTGAGCATATTTTTTTGGGAACTCAACCTTCAAATCGGGTGTTCTTGCAGCCACACGATTCCTGTACAAACGGCGTAATATTTCTATTCTATCTCTCATTGATCACCACAAAAGGAAACACCATTGTGTTCTTACCGCCCTCCAACTTCATCCAATAATAACCATTGGCCAAATCACCTACATTCACTTGGGTAGTTGCAGTAAACTGATTATTTTTTTCAGATTTCAATAATGAACCGTTACTACTGAAAATCGAAATCGCACTGAGTATCTCGTTTGGAGGTATGGTAATATTAATGTTGGAATTAGCTTGGGATATCACGTTGGGAAATACATTCCAAGCTTCCAAATGCGCCTGATTGTCTATGTACTCCGGAATAAACTCATCGTAAAGGGTAAAATCATCCATCGCCGCCTCCACCAATGATCCCCCATTTAAATTAACCTCTGGACGAAGAGAATCAGAGGCTATGAATTTAAATCTCATTTGTGCTGTTGGGGCTAGGAAATCTTCCACCCTAAAAGCATTTCGACGCCAACTCATATCAGACGTGGAGGTATTCTCTATATACACCCAATTTTGTCCATCATCATTGGAAGCCATCACCTGAAACCAATCAGCGCCGGGATTAGCCCCGCCTGGAGGACTATTCGTGTACCAGCGCTGATAGCTGATTACTGGATGAATGAAGCTACTTAAATCCATTGAAGGAGATAACAATGTGGTAGAACCCCCATCCACATCATTTACTCCAATTCCATCTGTTGGCAATGCATTTCCTGTTAAAAAACAATACTCCCCTCCCGGTGTGGTTTGTGTTCCTGTTTGCACCGCCACATCTGGTGCTACATCCACATTGTAACTGGCAATGGGAGTATCCAAGGTCCAAATCCCTGTGGTGGCATTATCGGTAGGCAATCCTGTCGACCAAGCACCCCAGTTTTCATTATCATCGCAATCCTGTATGGCCTGTTGAGAAACCCCTACCAATGTGATGTGCGGCAAATTCGGATACAAAGGCAACTGCGCCCCTCTTGGCTGCACGGTTCCAATATTGTAATTGATATCATGTGTGGTAATGTAATAATACAAAACGGTAGCGAGAGGCTGAGCATCCACGATGGCTTGATATACATCACTGCCCATGTCAGTCATTGGCACCTGCATCCATTGCCCTCCATTTAATTTGTAATTTAACACAACGTCTTGCAAATAGGTGATATAAGGAAAAGTCAAATCCAACTGCACTTCCAAAGGAATTGGTATCGTTGCCGACACAAAATCAGCCGGAGCATGATTGATAATGGCATTGGTGATAAGCGAAATTCCGTGTAAATAAAACCCTTGCACTATTGCGTCGCCGTGCGGGGTGCCATTGGTAATGTCACCATCATCATCATCCGCCAACAATGCATCAATCAAAACATCGGTAAAAGCTTGTCCTTCATTGCCATTCATATTTTCCGCCTGCAAGCCCGCATAAGCTCCTAAAAATATAGGCATGGTTACACTCCAATCACCTCCCATCAACAAGTGGGTATCCCACCAAGCACCCATTAAAATTTCACCATCTTGATGCACCTCACCCACCAAATCCATCGGATACACTTTCGGATCAATATCATAACGACGAATCGGATCTTGATTGTCCACATAAAATCCGCTTCCTAAAATAGGATTGTTGGTGAGAGAGATGGCCCAAAAATCTGCATACGCTTCTCCGATGGCTCCATTCATGAAAAATGAGCCAAGAGATTGATAATAGTTATCATTGATTCCATGTCCGTATTCATGATATGCAATATCTGGGATATTAGATGTTGCGTTACAACCATTGGCCAAATCGTAAAAATTGATAGACGTTCCATTATAAAATGCATTACAATCCCCGCCTGTGACATCAATATTGGTGGGCAATTGAAAATCCATTCCCGTAAAATTAGGCATCCAAAACTTCATGTGATCATGAATATCTTGAACACTTCTGTAGGCGGTTCTCTCTTTAATGTTGGCGTTATTATCAAATGAAATTGTATTGGCTCCGTCATTCAAGGTTGCACTGAAAGAGGGCGTACTGTTACCTGTATAAATCCTTGCCCATGGACCTTGTAAACTGAATTGTGCGTTCACAGGACCCACAGCCGGAATGGACACATTGCCATTCAAATCAGTGAAATAATTGGATCCCCCAACTGTTACTTGCATGTTAGGCAGGACACCTGATACCGCGGCATCCCATGGGGAGGTGACATAATAACTCGCTCCAACATTCACATCCACCACCATCAGAGGTTGAGTGGGAGGGGTTGGATGAATACAACGATCATCATGAATATGATTCACTTGATTAACCCGATACAACAATGCCCCATTATGCGCATCTACAAAACAATGATAATGCTGAGGAATACCATGTACATTTTGAGTTTTTACCATCACCTCATATACCAAATGATGGGTGTAATAATCACGGTTCAATATCGGTAAAACTTTTAATCCGCCAACTATTTCATTAGATGAAGGTGCGCTTGGCAACCCCATTTGGGCAACATGTTTGGCACCTTCTGCACTCAATGCAGGTGTAGCAGACAAATCCTGAATATCAAAAACATCCATCCCCCACATAACCACTTTGCCACCCTTCAATCGGATTTCCATTTTTGAGGTTAACACCTCCATTCCTTGATAAGTCTGTGTTGATCTAAAAAATTGATACCCTCCTTGAAAATAACTTTCCTTGGCTGCAAACGCAATAATTTCAGAAGTTGTAAAATAAGACAACAGCGATTGTCTGAAACTTTCTAAATCACCAATCAATTGAATACCCGGACCATATGCCCTATGCGGCATGCCTGACCCTTCATTGAAATGAACCATCCATCCCGGATGATCTTGTAAAAAATGTTGCCATGGAGCCATTTCACGGAGAGCTTGTTGTCGATCTGTTTGAACAGGAGGAGTAGCTGGCCACTTCACTTCATACTCATCGCGAGACGTTTCTAAGTTATTTTGACTCCATCCAGTAACCGCTAGTACTACTGAAAATAAAAAGGACCATGTTTTTTTCATGGCCCTAACTTAATCATTATTTCTTGAAACTCAATACGATCCTAGGAATCCTTTTTTACATTATCAGCAGCCTTGGTAGTAAAATAGGAGAACAAACTCTGCATCACTTCTTCTCTGGCCTCCAATTCCCTTTGCAATTTGGCGTTTTGCTCTGCAAGCGCTTCCACATCTTTCTTCAAAGCTTCTAATTCCTCGGGCGTTTTATTGTTCTTAGTATCCGACATACAGCAATATTACAAAGTTTTTACTTTCCCTGATCTTTTAATTTATTGATTTGATCTCTCAAATGCGAGGCTTTCTCATAATCTTCTTCCTCAAGTGCATTGTTGAGCGCCTCTTCGAGCTCAGTCATGGAAAGCTCATCAGCCGCATCGTCTGAAAACAAATCTCTCTCAACATCTTGCATCGACAAAGCCTTCTCATCCTGATGGGTAATCGCATTTTCCCGCAAAATAAATTCCTTACAAAAAATGGGACAATCAAATCGCAAGGCGATGGCCACTGCATCCGATGTTCGCGAATCAATCTCCACTTGACGACTATCCTGAAGGGCGATAATTTTAGCATGAAAAACGCCCTCTTTGAAGTT
>Ga0169931_10006229_pt1 | contig 18059 bp, 15 predicted proteins | sample Kivu_15m_20L_FD_129675 | JGI IMG/M metagenome (GOLD analysis project Ga0169931, IMG submission 129675) | Freshwater microbial communities from Lake Kivu, Western Province, Rwanda to study Microbial Dark Matter (Phase II) - Kivu_15m_20L... | ecosystem: Environmental > Aquatic > Freshwater > Lake... | reverse complement strand
TGAGCTTTTAAATTTTCTTTCTTGGCCAATTTCAATGCTTTTTCAAGTTCGTTAAGTTGTTCGGTTTGTTTTTCAACCGTGGTTACCACTTCTTCAGGTTTTACTTTAAATTTTTGACTTAAAGTTTTGACAGTATTGAAGTTTTCTTGCATTAAAGTTAACGCGCATGGGCCAGTTGAAGCAAAAATTCTACGGTTTCCTGCTGAAAGAGCAGTTACCTCGGTAATTTTAAAAATACCAATTGCGCCTGTTGCAGGAACATGCGTTCCGCCACACAGTTCTGCAGAAAAACCAGGGACATCAACCACGCGAACTTTTTCTGGATTATATTTTTCTCCAAAAATAGCAATCACGCCACGGTCAATCGCTTTTTTGTACGTGGTTTCAAAAACTTCAACGTTTATATTTTCTCTAATTTTTTCGTTTACTCGATTCTCAATCAATCGAATTTGTTCAGGATCTAAATTTTTATGATAGGTAAAATCAAAACGTAAATATTCAGGAGTTACAACTGAACCTGATTGTTTAACTTGTTTGCCCAAAAGCTCAATCAATGCAGCTTGCAATAAATGGGTTGCAGTATGGTTATTCATGGTCATTGCACGAATAACACGGTCAACGTCTTGAGACACCGTGTCACCAACACTGATTTTTGTTGGAGCAGTAATCAGTGCCGCAATTGCTTGGCCATTATTGAGTTTTTGTAGCCCTTCAAGTGGCGCTTGTTTGTCATGGATGGTAAGCGTGCCTGTGTCATCAACTTGACCACCGGTTGCAGCAAAAAAGGGAGTGGTTTGCGTAATCAGTGCGCATACTGTGCCAGACTCAACTGATTCAACTGGTTTTTCATTGACTAAAATTGCGCTAATTTTTGAGGTTGCACTTGTTTGTTGATAGCCGACAAACTCAGTAGTAATTGATGCATCAAGCTCTACCGTTTTTTTAGTAGACTTCATTTTCTTGCCAGACAACTGTCGTTGTGCTTCCATGCATGCTTCAAATGCCTCTTTGTCCACGTTAAATCCGTTTTCTTGGCTTGCAAGAATAGTTACTTCAAGGGGGAAGCCATACGTGTCATACAATTTGAATGCTTGCTGACCGGTTATCAATTGAGTCTTTGATTCTTTTTTAAAGAATGTTTCTAAAATTGCTTGGCCACGGATTAAGTTTTGTGCAAACTGTTCAATTTCGTATTGCAACAATTCAACAATTAATGCCTGATTAGTAACCAGTTCTGGATACACAGCGCCCATGTCTTTGATAAATTTTTGAGCTAATTGTGGGAAGATATTCTTGTTAGTTAATTTTTGGGTAAATAATGCTGCGCGACGAATAATTTTACGCAGTACATAACCACGTCCTTCATTTGAAGGGGTTCCGCCATCAGCAATAATTAATGATGAAGACCTGACATGATCGCCCAGTACATGGAAAGCAGCTTTAATGTTGTCATTTGAATCAGCATAACTTACGCCAGTTAAACGTTCTGTTTCTGCGATTAAACCGGTAAACAAATCAGTTTGAAAAACAGAATCTTTGCCTTGTAAAATGCAAGCAAGCCGTTCAAGCCCCATGCCAGTATCAACCCCCGTTTGTTTAAGGGGAATCAATTGACCATCTTCTTGTTGATTAAATTGCATAAAAACAAGGTTCCAGATTTCAAGTAGTTTTCCTGCTTCAAAATCATCATAAGTTGGCGCTTTGCGTCGTTCTTGTGTTGAGCGTAAATCGATATAAATTTCGGTACATGGACCGCATGGGCCGGTGTCACCCATTTGCCAGAAATTGTCCTTTTTATCAAAACGCATAATACGCTCTTTTGGAACACCAATCATGGTATGCCATAAATCAAACGCTTCTTGGTCTTCTTTGTAAACAGACACATACATATCTGATGGGGAAATTTTGTAGCCATTGGTCAGCAGGTCCCAGGCAAAGCTGATAGCCTCTTTTTTAAAGTAGTCCCCAAACGAGAAATTACCCATCATTTCAAAGAAGGTAAGATGCCGTTTAGTGAACCCTACGTTATCAAGATCGTTATGTTTTCCGCCTGCTCTGACGCATTTTTGGACGGTTGTGGCAGTTTTATACGATTGTTTTTGGGTGCCTAAAAAGAGATCTTTAAATTGGTTCATGCCCGCGTTGGTAAATAAGAGTGTCGGGTCCTGGGCAGGGATTAAGCTTGAGCTACTTATTTTTTCATGACCGTGTTTAACAAAAAAATCAAAAAATTTCTTACGAATTTCTAAAGAGTTCATCGGCACATTCCCATCATAACGTAAAGTGACTGCTATTGGTGTGAGTGTACCATAAAAAGAAAGGCAAGACGATAGGGGGCTTATAAAGCAAAAAAAGAGCCCCGGTTAAGGAGCCCTTTTTAAATTCTGCGGGGACTGCGTATTACGCTGTTGTCACAAACTTATAGCCTGCGCATAATGCACCAAACAATCCTAAGGTGTAAGCTCGGCGCTTAGTCATTTCTGAAGGTGTAAAGAATGATGTTTGTGGAGCAGTAGGAGCGGGGAAAAGTTGAGCTTGTGTGTTTCTATCAAAGCGATTTGAGATTTCACACAACACATGAGCTTCTCTGCTCGAGTTGCCTAAAATTGTTATAGCTTCTTCGGTATAAGCGTTACGAGCTGTTCTTACCGTTGCTTCATCTACAGGTCTTACTGCAAGAGCTGCATTATAAGTGTCTGTTATTTCAGTTATTCTATTTTTCAATCGAGTAATTCTTTCTCTATTTGCTCCAGTATCTATATGAACTTCTGGTCTTCTCTCATCAATCTTATCGCAAACAAGCAATAATTCATCGAGCGCATTATTAGTAGTATGTAAAGCATCTTGTAAAGCAGCGGCGTCATACAGTCTACGAATTATTTGTTGCTGTTTGTTGCTGATTGAGTCGAAAGCATGTTGCGGACTTGCATTTCTTAATTCAATAACTGGAATAAGGTTCTGTTGGATTGGTCGTTCACCTACCCACTTAGTATGTATCCATCTTGCTGTTCCTGTAACAACTGGTTCTAAAACAAGAGCAGCGGCAGCGCAACAAAGATAAGGGAACGCTTCTGATTTAACAAATTTTTCAGTAGTATTTTTTGCATATTGCTTCAATCCAACTGCTTGAATTTGTTGTGCAATAGATTCTTTGATAACTGGCTGAGGAATTGCTGCAGCAAATTTTGCTGCTTCAAGTCTAATTTGATTAAGTACTTGGCTGCCAGCTTGGCTAACAGTATTTACAGCAACTCGCCCAGATTGACTGATAGCTTGAACAGCAGCATTGCCTGCTGCTTGAATAGCATCTATTTGACTGAGAGCTTTTTCTCCCCAGACAAACCCCCCAAATTCATAAATTTCTGCTTGTGTATTTACTAAAGATCCTAATGCGATAACTGTTAAAAATTGTTTTTTCATAATAACCTCCATGATTAGAACAATTTAAAATACCTTTTTTAAGGTGAATTATAGTATTACATGAATCAAAAAAAGCCTCAAAAGCCCTCTGTTTTAAGCTCAGCAAAGTAAGGCTTAAGCTCGGTAAACATGTTAACCATGTCAACCGAAATTTGCTTGGTATCAGCAATAATAGGCATAAAATTGGTGTCGCCAGTCCAGCGGGGCACAATATGGGTATGCATATGGTCAGGAATGCCGGCTCCAGAAGCTTTGCCAAGATTTATCCCAACATTAGTTCCCTGATTTTTAAGTATTTTGTTAAGAATGGTAATTGAGCTTTGCGTTAACGCTATCAATTCATGGCATGCTTCTTGCGAAAGAGCATTGAGTGCGTCAACATGTTCAAACGGCACAATTAAAAGATGCCCTGCATTATACGGGTATTTATTCATGATAATGTAATGATATTTGTGACGACTTAACAGTAAAGATTGATCATCGTTATTGTCTTTTGGTTGTGTGCAAAAAACGCATTGATCAGAGTTGTTTAGTGTGCTTTTTGTGTAAGGAGCGCGCCAAGGAGCGTAAAGAATATCCATTATTTTTCCTCTCTTGTAAATTAATAATGATACAACTTTATTAGCTCTGTTAGTCGGATGCAACCGTATTACATTGTAATCAATTTTAATAAAGGGCCAGTAGTGGATCAGAAACCGCCTTTGGCCCCATGCGGGTAGCATTATTTTTCTTGCCAATCTAATGAGATATGCTAATTTTATTGTCAAAGAGGTCATGTAATCTGTTCAATAGTTAAAGTTTTAAAAGTCAGAGCTGTTATTGAAAAAGGGTCAGCATGAAAAAAGTATGTGTTGTGGGGTTAGGGTATGTTGGACTTCCAACTGCTTTATTAGCTGCGCGAGCAGGATTAAAAGTTGTTGGAATAGATACAGATCAGGCTCGAGTTGATTTGATTAATACTTGTTCATTAAGTTTTGAAGAACCTGAAGTTTTAGAAAATTTACATGAAGTATGTGGTGCACAAAATTTTTATGCAACAACAACCTATGAACAGGCTGATTATTTTTTAATTTCTGTTCCTGTTTTAGTAAAGCAAGACTCATTTGATCTTTCCGCTTTAACTGACGTGGCAATACATGTTGCAGATGTTATCAAAAAGGGTGACACTGTTATTTTAGAATCGACTGTTCCTGTTGGCACAACCAAATCATTAGCTGATGTAATCGCACAAGAATCTGGACTACAAGCGGGGCAAGATTTTTTTGTTGCTTATTGTTCAGAAAGAATTTTACCAGGGAATATTTTTCAAGAATTAAAAGTAAATGAACGTATTATTGGTGGTTTTGATCAAAATTCTACTCAAAAAGCAGCTGAGTTTTATAAATATTTTGTCAGTGCTGACCTTTATTTAACAGATTCTGGAACTGCAGAAATGGTGAAATTAGTTGAAACAAGCTTCCATGATGTTAACAATGCATTTACACAGCAAGTTACGTTAATGGCTCAGCAAGCAGGACTGAGTCCTTATGAAGTTATTGAGCTTGCAAACAAACACCCACGTGTTGCTATAGCATCTCCTTCATGCGGAATTGGAGGACATAGTTTGCCGATTGATCCATGGTTTTTGATTAAGTCTTATCCTGAAAAAAGTCAGCTTTTACAAACGGCACGTATAATTAATGAGCAAACAGTTGAGCATGTTTTGCAAGTAATTGTTCAGGCAATTGCTAACGCAAAAGAACATACCACAAAGCAGTGTACTGTTCTGTTGCTTGGATTGACCTATAAGCAAGATGTCTATGATCTTAAAGAATCATCTGCATTATTAATTGCTCAAAAACTTGCTACCCAATCTATTAATCTTTTATTGTGTGACCCCCATGTTTCAAAAAATAGATTAGAAGAGCCATTAAAAGACAAAATGGTTTCTTTGTTTGGTGGAATCGATCAAGCAGATATTATTGTTGGCCTTGTGGCTCATACTCAATTTAAAACAATTGACAAACGATTGTTGAACTACAAAAAAGTTCTTGATTTTTGTGGAATATTTTTTGAACCGAAACAAGAATCGATAGAGCAAGAACAATTTTTTTGGCCTGCAAATTCTTATACAGTAAAATCTATAGTAAGTAATTTTAAAAAAGAAAGCTCCTTTAAGGAACAACGATGAGGCAGATATTTATAGACAAGGGTTCTTTGCTTATTCAAAAAGTAGCTCAGCCTAAGCTCGATGAGCAGTCTGTGCTTGTTTCTGTTCATTATTCTTTTATTAGTTCTGGGACAGAAACTGCAATGATAGCTCAGGTAAATAATAGATCATTACTTGCAAATATTCCTCAAAAAGTAAAAATTGCATTATCATCACTGGCTCAACACGGTTTTCATGGAACAAGAGCACTTTTGCAAAACAGTTCAAAATCAAAATTGCAATCATTAGGGTTTTCTTGCTCGGGAAGAGTTATAGCAGTTGGTTCAAAGGTTAAAAGCTTTAAAATAGGCGATTTTGTTGCATGTGCAGGAGCTGATTTTGCACCTCATGCTGATATTGTTTGTGTGCCAGAAAATTTAGTTGTTGCTGTGCCTCACCAAGATTTCCTTAAACAAACAAGTATTACAGCTCTAGGCGCTATCGCATTACAAGGCGTAAGAAGAGCTCAGTTGCAGCTTGGTGAAATTGTTTGCATTCAAGGATTGGGGCTCTTGGGACAATTGACAGCGCAACTTGCAAAAGCAGCGGGATGCACTGTTATAGGTATTGATATTTTACCAGATCGATTGGTGCTGGCAAAAGAACTGGGAATTGATTATGCATTTGAAGCGGGTTATCAAAATTTACAAAAAAGTATCGATTTTGTTACTCATGGTAAAGGGGTAGATTGCACATTAATTACAGCTTCTAGCGATTCTGATAGTCTTATTCAGCAAGCAATGGAACTAACTCGAAAAAAAGGCAAAGTTGTTATAGTTGGAGATGTAGGGCTTAAGCTAGAGCGCTCTCCTTTTTATGAGAAAGAAATTGATTTATTAATTTCTTGTTCTTACGGTCCAGGAGCATATGATATTGCGTATGAACAGAATGCAAAAGATTATCCTTATGATTATGTGCGTTGGACAGAAAAAAGGAATATGCAGGCAATAGCAGATCTTATTGTGAGTAAAAAATTGTCTATTGACCGTTTAATAAGCCAAGAGATTCCGATAGCTCAAGCTGATAAAGGGTATAAAGCATTGCAAGAAAAAAAAGCACTAGGAGTTGTTTTAAGCTACTTGCCAAAAAATGATTTTGAGTTTGTCCCTGCAGTAAAAGATTTATCCATAAAACAAGCTGTTGATTTTATTCCCGTAAAAAAAGAATCTTTAAAGGTTGCCGTTCTAGGGGTCGATAGTTCTATAAAAATAAAACTATTGCCAATTGTTTCTCAATTACCAGGTGTAAAAATTAGTGCGGTTGCAGATCAAAATAGTGCCTTGGCTCAGAATGTAGCACGCATGTACGGGGCAACAAAAACTGTGGTTCAAGAGTCAGAACTTATTGATCAAAATTTAATTGATGTTGTTATGGTTGGAGCATCTTCTAATTATACTGCAAAAGATGCTATCTATGCACTTTCTCATGGCAAAGCATTGTTTGTGAGGAAATCGATTGTTAAAAATTTTGAACAGTTTGAACAGTTGAGTAAATTCTTAAAGAATAATCCAAAAGTTCCTTTGTGTATTGACTATAATCGTTCAAGCGCACCTTTTATACAAAAAATCAAATGGGAAACGGTCAATAGAATTTCTCCTTTAATGATTTCTTATAGAATGAATGTTTCTAAGAAAAATCAAGATGCTTCTTATAAGCATACAGGTGGAGGTGCTATTATTGAACAAGCAGGGCATATTTTTGACCTTTTTTATTTTTTAGTTGGCTCAAACCCTCGCTCTGTTTCAGTTGAAGCGTTGCGTTGTCTAGACGATAATCTTTTCCCAACAGATAATTTTTCTGCGCAAATCAGTTTTGATGATGGTTCTTTATGTACGCTTTTGCATACTTCAATCGGTAATCAAGAGCTTGGGACAGAGCGCATGGAGATCTTTTTTGATGGTAAGTCAATTGTAATGGATGATTTTTTGAATATAACAGGATATGGCATTTCACGTGCATTTAATGAAACTGTTTTTGTTCAGGACAAGGGACATAAAAATTTAGTTACTCAATTTTTTGAATCTTTAAAAAAAGAACAGTATCAACCGATCATGAATGTTGATCGTATTAATACTGTTTCAAAAATTACATTAATTGTTGACCAGTTAGTGTGCCAAGGTGGTGGAGAGCAAACACTATAAAAGAGCCGGGTAGACAGGGAACTTGATGCATAAATCTTTCACCGCAGCTCTGATCGCTTCAAGTTCAGTCTGATTTTTATAATCAGTTAATGCACGGTCAATTAAAGTAACAACCTGTTCTATTTCTTGTTGCTTAAAGCCACGGGTTGTTACAGCAGGTGTTCCAATACGAATACCACTTGTTACCATTGGTTTTTCAGGATCAAAAGGAATACAATTTTTATTAAGGGTAATACCTGCTTGCATTAATATGGTTTCAGCAACTTTGCCAGTTAACCCTTTTGATCGTAGATCGATAATCATTAAATGATTATCGGTTCCTCCAGAAACAACGCGATACCCTCTTTTATTAAAAGCATGAGCCATTACTTGTGCATTTTCAATGACTTGTTTTTGATACGTTGTAAAAGATGAATCAAGTGCTTCTTTGAAAGCAACAGCTTTTGCTGCAATATGGTGCATTAACGGCCCACCCTGAATTCCGGGCATTACTGCTTTGTCGATTGCGTTTGCATATTCTTTTTTACAAATAACAATACCGCCACGTGGGCCGCGTAATGTTTTGTGCGTTGTGCTGGTTACGATATCAGCATACTCAAAAGGAGCAGGGTGTTGTTTTGCTGCAATCAAACCTGCAATATGTGCCATATCAACTAAAAGTTTTGCGTTAACTTCGTCTGCAATAGTTCTAAAAGCTTTAAAATCAATAATTCTTGAATAAGCAGAAGCGCCTGCAATAATTAGGTTTGGTTTGTGTTCTTGAGCAAGCTCTCGAATTTTTCCATAATCTAAACATTCAGTCTTTTGATCAACAGTATAATTAAATGGTTTGTAAAAAATACCTGAATAATTAATTTTGTATCCGTGCGTTAAGTGGCCGCCAGCAGCTAAATCCATTCCTAGGATTGTGTTGCCAGGTTGCAGAATTGCAAAATATGCGGCCATATTTGCCTGTGCCCCAGAGTGAGGTTGAACGTTTGCATGATACAGTTCTGGGTCAAGATCAAAAAGCTTTAAAAGCCGTTCTTGGGCTAATATTTCTGCAGTATCAACAAATTCACACCCTCCATAATAGCGACGAGCTGGGTATCCTTCAGCATATTTATTGGTCATGACAGATCCAGTTGCCTGCATAACATGCAAAGAAGTGTAATTTTCTGAGGCAATTAAATCAAGGGTATACTCAATACGGTCAAGCTCATTATTAAGAGCTTGATGTATTGCTGGGTCATGTTGAGCAAGTGAAATAATTTTCATAAAAATCCTCTTTTTGGTTTTTCAACATATACTATTTTAAGCTCTTATCAAAGAACCTTATTTTTTAGGTGTAAAGAGAATTGCTTTTCTTTTAAAGACCTTTATAATTAAAAATACCCTATTTTAATCTATTATTTAACCTAAGGAGTTGTGCGTGATTTCAGCTACAGAATTAAGAAAAGGCACTAAAATTTTAGTTCGAGATGAACCGCATATTGTTCTTGATTTTCAACACAACAAAATGGGCAGAGGTGGCGCGCTTGTTCGTGCTAAGCTTAAAAATTTAATTACGGGTGCTTCATTTGAAGAAAACTTTCGATCTGGTGAAAAATTTGCTAATCCTCAATTAGAGCGTCGAGATATGCAATATCTTTATGAGCAAGATGGTCTTTATCAATTTATGGATCAACAGTCCTACGACCAGGTGGCTTTAAATAAAGACACTTTAGAAGATGTTCTTGGTTATTTAAAAGAGCAAGAAATTTATCAAATGCTCTATTTTAAAGAGCGTCCAATTGGAGTAACAGCTCCATTATTTATGAATTTAAAAGTTCAAGAAACTCCACCTGGTGTTAAAGGTGACACTGCTCAGGGGGGCGGAAACAAGCCTGCTACTCTTGAAACAGGTTTAGTGGTGCAGGTTCCTTTGTTTATTAATGAAGGTGACATCATCAAGGTTGACACGCGTGATGCTAGTTATATCGAAAGGATATAAACAGCATGATAAATGGAGAACGTCCACGTCGCGAGGTGCGATCGCTTATTTTTCATCTTCTTTATGCCGCTGATGCGTTTGGCTATGATGTTTCAGTAAAAACTTTGATACATCAATTTAATGATGGTTTTGAAATCGACATTGAACCAGATGGAGAAATTGCTGCAACCGTTACTGCTATTATTGCAAAACGCAAAGAACTTGATGAATTTCTTGTTCCTTTATTTGCAAACTGGCGCCTAGAGAGAATTGGTTGCTGTACTCATTTAATTTTACATATGGCTTTGTGGGAGCTTTTTGAAACACAAACACCACCAACAATTGTGATTAATGAAGCAATTGAACTAGCCAAAGCATTTTCAGAAAAAGATGCTTACAAATTTATCAACGGCGTTTTAGATCAAGCGGTTAAAAAGCTTGGTAAAGAAGAAAGTAATAAGTAATAATTTTACATACCTGATCTCGTTTTTTCATCAACTTACTATTTAAAATAATAAACTCAGTAAGATGTACATTGAGTGTCTAGCGTTCTTTTAATAAGGGTATCCTGTTCTGCGCTCACCAGTAATTAATTTGAGCTTAATAACAGACTTAATAATAAAAATAACTGCTTCATAATAACCTCCATATAATTAATAACCTTTTATAATTGTTATTATACTGATTTTAGAGTATAAAATTCAAGGCTATTTTTTTATAAGCTTAACATTTAAAATAATAAGCTCCGTCAATAAAATTCCTTGTTTTTACTCCTATTTTTTTGGTACTTTAAAAATAGTAAATAAAAGTTTTCTTTAATTCTAAAAGGAGGATTATGATGAAGAAACAATTGTTGTTAGGGTTAGTAGCTTTGTTCTCAGTAGTAACTATGTCAGCAAAAACTGGTATATTAGCAGAAACAAGTGAATTGTTTGCAAATGATGTAACTAAGAAATGGAAAGAAGAACTGTACAAAGAAGAAGGTAAGCAGCCAACTCATGAGCTTACCAAAGTACGTTGCGGCTTATATTGCAAAGAGCAAAGAAAAAAAGATGGCTGGAGAGGAATGAGTGATGAATTTGGACATGAAGTTGATTTAAAAGCAGGTAAACTTATTTGCTCTTGTACTTATTCTGGAAACGCAAGAAAAAAATAAAGTAGTTTTATTTTTTTATAATGCAGTGCTCTTGCTGTCAGTTGATGGTAAGCAGCGCTGCATTAGTCTTTTAAAATGACTCAAATGAATAGTCAAAGTCTTGTAAAAGCTTCTTTTCACTTTTGTGTTTAAAGATTGCTTTGTCCCCACTTACTAAAAAAGTAACTCGTTTTTTATGTGTTTCTGCAGTTCTTGCAAAACGCAGCACTGCTTCTTGGTCAGCGCAAACAAGTTGCAAACATGGAGCAAGTTCTTTAATACGTTCTTTCAAAAAAGCATAGTGCGTGCACCCTAAAATAAGAGTATCAGCTTGCGCTCTCATAATAGGGCTAAGGTAATCTTGCAAGGTTCTGTTAATCTCTTGTTTTGTGCTGTGTTCATTTTCAATAAGCGGAACCAGCAATGGGCACGCTTGTTCAATAACAGTTATGTCCAGCTTTAAACTATGTAATAATGTTTTGTGCACACCGCTTTTAATCGTTGCGGCAGTTGCAAAGACGCCAACACTATTATTCTTTGTAATGTTGCAAGCAGCAGTAATTGTAGGAAATAACATATCGATAAATTTAACGTGCGGGTAAGCCTTTTGCAAAGTAGGCAATGTTGTTGCAGAAGAAGTGTGACATGCCACTACAATGGTGGTAATACCTTGTTGTAAAAAAAGTTCGGTCACTACGTGTCCACGCTCAATTAAAACTTCAGGACTTTTTTCGCCATAGGGTAAATAGGCAGTGTCGGCAACATAGACAAAATCAGTATAACAAGATTGTAGAAGAACTTTCAGAATAGAAAGTCCTCCAATTCCTGAATCAAAAATACCAATTTTTTCTTGTTGCATTACAGCTCACTTGTAACCCTTGTCATCCTGACGGTGTTCGTCGAAGCTTAATAGCAAAGACTGAAGCAAAGCGTCATGATTCAGAGTGATTAATAAAATAGTCAGAATTATTTTTTAAGTGTGCTTTGAGTCGATTTATTTGTCAAAAAAAAAGAGCCGATGTTAAACAGCTCTTTTGTAAATTACTTAATAAATTTATACAACGCACAATAGCGGGTCTTGTTTAATAATATCCGTATTGCGTTTATTAAATTGATACTGTGCAATAAGGGCAGGATCGGTAAGGCAATATTCTATGATAGCAGCTTCTCGACCAGATAATCCTTGAGCAATTTCTTCTACAATCCCAGACCTTAATATTTCTACAAATAGGTCAAATTTTTTACCACTTCCGTTCAGAAATTCTTTCCAAGAAAGTGGTTTTTTGTATTCATCATTAAGGGCTTTAACTTTTTTGAGCAGGTTTAAGTAGTCTTCTGCACAAATGCCTGAAACTGGTTTTTTATTGTCTTTAAAAAATTCTTCCGCAGTTTTAAAAGCTTCCTCTTTTTCTTGACTGAAAAAAAACTCAGAAGCGCTAAAAATTGGAGAAAGGTTTTTAAATGGGCTATTTTTGACATTGATCGCAGCAGTTATTGTTTTGATCTCCTTTAAAATAGATTGATTAGATTCCTTGTTTAGAGGTTTTTCTATCGCTATTGACAGTTCTTTTTCAGCTATTAAAGGAAATTGAATAAATGTAATCAGCTTTCCTAATTTCATTAGATTCTTATTCGATTGATTAATTTCATCAGCTCTTTTTTGATCCAATCTTGCTCGTTTAATCTGTTCTACTGTCCACAGGGCTACTTTTGGGGTATAGCAAAAGTAAGCATTAATAGAGACAATATTTGAAATTGAGATACTTAAAAAAAATAGTAATATTTGTTTTTTCATAAGATTCCTTATAATTAAGCAATAAAAAAGGAAGCTACACATAACATGTAACTCCCTTTTTTATTTTTGATTCTATAAATTGAACTTTATTATAAAGTTTCCTTTATAACAAAATACTCTTAATGGCTACAGCAAGATTGCTCTTCTGGTTCTGCAAAAAAGAAATTGATTTCTCTTTCTGCAGCTGCTGCTGAATCAGATCCATGAGTTGCATTTTCACCTTTTGAAGCACCAAACAATTTTCTAATTGTTCCTTCTTCTGCTTCTGCTGGGTTAGTTGCGCCCATCAATTTACGCCAATCAGCAATAGCGTTTTCTTTTTCAAGCACCATAACAGTTACAGGACCTGAAATCATGAATTCAACTAATTCACCAAAGAAACCACGATCTTTATGTTCAGCATAAAACGCTTGAGCATCTCTTTTTGAAAGATGCATTGTTTCTTGTTCAACAATAGTAAAACCATGTTTTTTGATATGACTAATGATGTCTTTTGCGTGTCCTGCTGCCATTGCATCAGGTTTGATAATTGCAAGTGTATGTTCGATCATCTTATTTTCCGTCCTTATCATCGCGAGCTGCATGCTTTTCAAGTTCAAGTTGGAACTGACTTTTTACCTTTGAAGGTTGTTCAGCAGGCTGATGTGTTTGTTGCGTTTGTTGTTGAACAGGAGCAGCTTTTGGTTGTGCAGCAGGAGCAACTTTTGCAGCTCTTGCATCTTGCGTAATTTCACCAGAAAGCTTGGTGCTTAAACCTAACTTACGTTCTTCTCTACTTGCTTTAATAACTCTGAATTGACGTTTTTCTCCGACTTTAAATAAGTCTTCAATTTTTTCGTCAGCCTTCTTTTCGCTTTGTAGTTCAGAGATATGCACAAGTCCTTCAATACCAGAAGCTAAACGAACAAACATTCCAAAATTGGTAATCTTTGAAATTTCGCCATCAATAATCTGGCCAACTTTGTATTGTTCTTCGATAGTTTCCCAAGGATCTTTATCCAATTGTTTAATACCAAGAGAGATCTTCTTGTTTTCAACATCAACACCAAGAACCATTGCTTGAATAGCTTGATCTTTTTTAAATAGGCTACCTGGATGTTCTACGTGTTCTGTCCATGAAAGGTCAGAAACGTGCACTAAGCCATCAATGCCTGGTTTAAGTTGAACAAATACACCAAAGTCAGTAACGTTACTTACAATTCCTTTGATCTTTTGACCAGCTTTAAATTCTTCTTCAACAGCTTTCCATGGGTTTTTTTCAAGTTGTTTAATACTTAAAGACATTCTGCGATTTTCTTTATCAAGAGAAATCACCACTGCTTCAACTTCTGAACCAGTTGTATAGAATTTATTTAAGTCATTAATGCGATCTGTCCATGAAATTTCAGAGATGTGAATGAGCCCTTCAACACCTTTTTGTACTTCAACAAAAAGACCGTAATCAGTAATGCTTGAAATTTTACCTTTAACGCGTGAGCCAGCTTGAATGTCTGCAACCAACGCTTCCCAAGGATTTTCGCTTAACTGTTTGGTGCCTAAAGAGATTTTTTCATTGTTTTTGTCAAATGATAAAACTTTAACTTTTAAAGTTTGACCAATTTTTAACATTTCACTTGGATGAGAAATTCTGCCCCATGTCATATCAGTGATGTGTAACAATCCATCAACGCCGCCAATATCAATAAACGCACCATAATTGGTGATGTTTTTAACAAGTCCATCAATAATTTGACCTTCAGAAAGCTTTTCAAGAATTTCTTGACGTGCGCCAGCTCTTTGATCGCTCAGATGTTTACGACGAGAAATAATAACGTTTCCACGTTTTTTATTAACTTTGATAATGTTTGCAGTAATGGTTTGCCCAACATATGAATCAAAGTTGGTTACGCGTTGAATATCAACTTGTGAACCAGGTAAGAATGCCGCGATACCAATATCAACAGATAAGCCACCTTTAACTTTATGAGTAACAACACCTTCAACAGGTTTTTCTTCTTCAAAAAGTTTAATAATGCTATCCCAAGCCTTGATTGCTTTTGCTTTTTCGTAAGAAAGTTCAACAGTACCTTCTACACTTTCAAGCTCATCAAGCATGACTTCAATCGGATCGCCGACTTTAAATTTTTTAAGTTCGTGAACTGAAAATTCATAACGAGGAATCAGTCCTTCAGATTTGTAACCAATATCAACCAAGATACCATCAGAATTGATAGTTACTACTTTTCCAGGAACTACTTTTCCAGGCTTACAAATGGCAAAAAAGTCATTGTAAAGATCTGAAAGTTCTTGTAATTGTTCTGGATTAAGGGCAAGATCAAGGTCTACTTGTTCGGCAACGTCAACTTTTCTAAATTGACTTGGCCGTATTACCTCTTTTGACATACGTAAGATACTCCTAGGGAGTTTTTATTGACCCGAGCTTGAGAACCAAGGCTATCGGGGTAATAAGGTTTATATAATAATTAACACTGCCCTAAGAGTATCATTATTTTATACTTTGATCAATACGATTTCATCTTTGTGTGCTATTTTACGTAACATTCTGCGAATTAATAAGTAGTGGCATAAGGATAAGGCTGGCGGCAGGCAGGCGAGTAATGGATAAGCTAGAAGAGCGGTTGCTCTCAGGGTAACTAAAAAACTATTAATTTTACCCGGAATACTGGGCAGCGATAAGATTGTGGTCGGCGTTTTAAGCAGCATTTTTAAAAAACTAGGGGATTTTTTTGCTACGGCAGGAACAAATTGCTTAGCAGGAGTGTCTTGTAAAGCTTGCTGCAGGGCTTGCCCAATTGTTGAATCTGTTTTTGAAAGTGAAAAAACTTGCTCTTTAAAAAGAGTAATTTTGCCATGTATAATAAGATAACCCAAAATTGTTCCAAGTCCGATTAGAGCTAAAACATAGACAGTTAAGTGAAAATTAATGGGAAAGCTTAAACATGCCATTCGTTTTGAAAAATCTCTGCCATCACCTTGCTGATTAGTTCTGTAGCAGACATAAAATCCAATAAGTGTAATAAGGGTTGTAAGTGTTCCCGTGACAAATCCCAGCCAATTATAAATGATCATATTCGCGTCATGGTGCGTTAAAAAATGAGCAAACAAATTTCCAACCATATGGTGGCTTAAGAGTAAAAAACTAAAAAAAACAGTATTACCAATGCTTAATAATGGGCTTAAGAAATAAAAAAAATAGACTTCTTTTTCTGGAAGCGTATCAGTTCTTAATTGTTCTACCAATTTATTAATATTCCATAAATACATAAAATTTCTTTCAATTATTATTCTGGGTTTGTGTTTCAAAGCTTTCTTTTATCATTTCTGTGCTAAATGGGCCGGTAGGCTTTTTTTGTGTAAAATGGTAGCAAGCTGTTTTAAAAATAGTACTTGCTGCACTGGTAAAAGGGGTGACTAAAAAGAAGGGGATAATTAACGGAATTGCAAGAATAATAATAAGTAACACAATAGTTGTGTCGTTATACGGTGTAGCTGGGCTGATTAAAAGTATGAGCAAACCTGCGATAATCCATGCTACAGTTGAAACGATAGAAAAGAGCAAAAAGTTTGCTGTTTGGAGTGCAAAAGTTGCTCCAATATTTTGACCAAATGTTTTTTGCATGGTTTGACCCGAAAGCTTTATTGTTTCAAGTATCCCTTTGTCTTCAAGTGCTATAAGAGGAATGACAAAAAATGTTAACATAGCCCATGCTAAGTGAAGCAGTTCACTGATTAAACTTGCAAAAATTCTGACAATAGAGTTTTTTTGATTTTTAATATTATTAAGTAAAACTCCAACTGAAAAATTAATGAAAGACCATTGTAGAAGGATAAAGGTTTTACTCAAACCATGAAGAAAAGCGGTTGCAATACCTACCTCTTTTTTTTCAAGAAGTGCGCTTACATAAAAACTTAAACCAACATCCACAATAAGCTTAAAAAAATTAATACTTATTAATAAGAGAGCAAGGGCTAAGAAAGATTGTGGAAGTGTTGTTTGTAATTCTTGAACAAGTGGGTGTCCAAAAAATTCAGGATGTAAGTTCATGAAAAAATGAGTTCTAGCACCTATAACCGCAAGTAATGAAAGAACCGAAAGGCACAATAAGGTGGTTGAAAGTATGGTAAAAAACAGGACTTTTTTATTTTCCATAATAAATTCATAGGTAATTAGACCCATTACCCAGCCCCGTTTTACTTTTGCTAAAAAGCTCATAAAAACTCCTTTTTTATTTTAGGATAAAGAAAAATTCTTATAAAAAGCAATAAGAAAGGCGTAGTTGCAAAAAATCAGTAGTTAAAATTTACTTTGTAAAAAATCAAAAACAAGTTGTGACCAGGTTTCCATTGCAGCATAATATGCTTTGCATTGCGTAAAAGAAACCAGTTTGCCGTCGGCCAATTCAGATTTTATAGAAATTTTTGGAGAATCACCCCGTAACAAAAGTACAAAACCAATGTGTGCTTTGCCAACATTATTGGAATCATCGTTTAAAATGCCCAGTGGTTCAATTGTAAATTGGCCTTGGTAGTTTACTTCTTCATAAAATTCTCTGCGCGCCCATTCAAAAAAATCGGAGCCTTTTAAATCTTCTTTTCGTAAATGGCCACCAATGCCCAGGGTATATTTACTTGCCAACCTTTGCTCTGAAGCTTTTGCTTGTCGTTGCATGACAAAATAAAGGCCTTGGTATTCAAAAATTAAGTAGGGAATAATTTGTTTGTAAGCAAAATTATTTTCTACTGGTCCGCGAGCCGTAAATTCTTTGTGATTTTCAATAATATTTATATAGTTTCCAAAGTCAACGGCTTTAAGCCCCTGCCATGCATTATCTGGAAATAGAAGATCTCTTTTTACTACTAAAATTTGCTCATTCCATTTGTCAGGTGCAGCAATTACTGTATTGGTTGATTGCAGTTGTTGCATAATAATCCTTTAGAAAAAATATAAGAATATTAAAAATACTGTATTTAAATTATTTTGTAGAGCAATTGTTTCCTTTGTTCTTTTTTAAGCTTATTATGTTTAAACGTGAGCATTTTTATTAAAAAAGTAAGGGTAGTAACGTGAAAAAATTTTTGTGTATCGTAGCTGTTTTATTATCAACTCAATTGGTAGTAGCTCTTAAAATTTCAGAAGATATTAAGCTCGATTTTTCTGATGTTTTAATAGTCCCAAAAAATTCTCCTTTTAAAAGTCGTAATGATGTCAAAGTAACAACAACAATAAGATTTAAATATGCTGATTATGTGTGGACTGGTATACCTATCGTCGTGAGTAATATTGATACTACTGGAACAATTGAAATGGCATTAGCTTTACAAGAGTATAAAATGCTCACTTGTTTACATAAGTTTTATACAGCAGATGATATTCCTGAAAATCTTGATAAAAATTACTATATGGTTTCAACCGGAACAGGGCAGAAAGA